>Ga0102588_1000056_pt1 | contig 266701 bp, 267 predicted proteins | sample AraplaMF_Col_mMS_FD_76854 | JGI IMG/M metagenome (GOLD analysis project Ga0102588, IMG submission 76854) | Arabidopsis root microbial communities from the University of North Carolina, USA - plate scrape MF_Col_mMS (SPADES assembly) (version 2) | ecosystem: Host-associated > Plants > Roots >... | reverse complement strand
CGGCGACGATCGCCACGATCGCGATCACGGCTTGCCGGACCCTGAGCGTCACCCTCGAGTGCGCGGCGCTCGGAGGCCATCGGATCGTGCTCAAGGATTTCGCCCTTGAAGATCCAAACCTTGATGCCGCAGATGCCGAATGCGGTTTCCGCTTCAGCTGTGCCGTAGTCGATGTCAGCGCGCAGCGTGTGCAGCGGAACGCGACCTTCGCGGTACCATTCCGTACGAGCGATTTCAGCACCGCCGAGACGGCCTGCGCAGGTGATCTTGATGCCTTCGGCGCCAAGACGCATTGCAGACTGAACGGCCCGCTTCATGGCGCGACGGAAAGCAACACGACGCTCGAGCTGCTGAGCGATCGACTGTGCGACGAGCGTAGCGTCGACTTCCGGCTTGCGAACTTCAACGATGTTGAGGTGCGTTTCGGAATTCGTCATGTCCGACAGCTTCTTGCGGAGCTTGTCGATGTCTGCGCCCTTCTTGCCGATGATCAGGCCCGGACGAGCCGAGTGGATCGTGACACGGCACTTCTTGTGCGGACGCTCGATGACCACCTTGGCGATACCAGCCTGCTTCAGTTCGCTCATCACGAACTTGCGCATCTTCAGGTCTTCGTGCAGCAGCTGACCGTACTCGGCATTGTCCGCAAACCAGCGGCTATCCCAGGTACGGTTGATGCCAAGACGGAAACCGATTGGATTAATTTTCTGACCCATTATGCGGCCTCCTCTTGTGCCTGCACTTCGCGGACAACGATCGTCAGGTGCGCAAACGGCCTCTCGATGCGAGAAGCGCGGCCGCGGCCACGAGCGTGGAAACGCTTCATGACGATCGACTTGCCGACATAGGCTTCGGCGACGACCAGGGAGTCGACGTCGAGGTCATGGTTGTTCTCGGCGTTGGCGATCGCAGATTCGAGCGTCTTCTTGACGGCGCTTGCGATACGCTTGCGGGAGAATTCCAGCTCAGCGAGTGCACGATCGACCTTCTTGCCGCGGATAACCGCAGCAACGAGGTTGAGCTTCTGTGGGCTGACGCGGAGCGTGCGGGCGACTGCTTGCGCCTCGTTGTCCTTCAGCCGGCGTTCGGCTTTTGCCTTGCCCATTGTTACTTCCTCTTTGCCTTCTTGTCCGCACCGTGACCGTAGTAGGTCCGGGTCGGAGAGAATTCACCGAATTTGTGACCGACCATGTCTTCATTGACGCTGACCGGAACATGCTTGCTGCCGTTGTAGACGCCGAAGGTGAGACCGACGAACTGCGGCAGGATCGTGGAGCGACGGCTCCAGATCTTGATTACTTCTGCACGTCCGCCTTCACGAACCTTCTCAGCCTTCTTGAGAAGATAGCCGTCAACGAACGGACCTTTCCATACTGAACGAGCCATTGGAGACTTCCTCTCTTACTTCTTACGCTGATGACGCGAGCGCATGATCATCTTGTCGGTCGACTTGTTCGACCGGGTGCGCTTGCCCTTGGTCGGCTTGCCCCACGGAGTAACCGGGTGACGACCACCAGAGGTGCGGCCTTCACCACCGCCGTGCGGGTGGTCGACAGGGTTCATGACGACACCGCGGTTATGCGGACGCTTGCCGCGCCAAACAGTACGACCGGCCTTGCCGTCGTTGATGTTGGCGTGATCCGGATTCGAAACCGCACCGATCGAAGCAAGGCAGGTGCCGTGCACGAGGCGCTGTTCGCCAGAGTTCAGGCGAAGGATCGCCATGCCCTGGTCGCGACCGACGAGCTGTGCGTAGGAACCGGCGGAGCGAGCGATCTGACCACCCTTGCCCGGCTTCATTTCCACGTTGTGGATGATGGAGCCGACCGGGATGAACTGCAGCGGCATCGTGTTGCCGGGCTTTACGTCGACAGCCTTCTCGGAAGCGATGACCTTGTCGCCGGCAGCGAGGCGCTGCGGAGCGAGGATGTAGGCCTTTTCGCCGTCAGCATAGGTCACCAGCGCGATGAAAGCCGTGCGGTTCGGATCGTATTCGATGCGATCGACGGTGCCTTCAACGTCGAACTTGCGACGCTTGAAGTCGACCAGACGGTAGGTGCGCTTGTGACCGCCGCCGATGAAGCGGGCGGTGATGCGGCCGAGGTTGTTACGACCGCCGCTCTTGGTCAGACCTTCCGTCAGCGCCTTGACCGGTTTGCCCTTGTAGAGCGAGGAGCGGTCGACGATGACCAGCTGACGCTGGCTCGGGGTCGTAGGATTGAATGTTTTCAATGCCATTTTATTATTCCTCAGAGACCGGTGGAGACGTCGATCGTCTGGCCTTCAGCCAGCGTCACAACTGCCTTCTTCACGTCCTGCTGCTTGCCGACAAAACCTTTAAAACGCTTGGTCTTGCCCTTGCGGAGCAGAGTGTTGACGGCCGTGACCTTGACGCCGAACAGCGCCTCGACTGCAGCCTTGATTTCCGGCTTCGACGCCTTCTTGGCGACGTTGAAAACAACCTGGTTGTTTTCCGATACCAGCGTGGACTTTTCGGTGATCGCCGGCGAGACGATCACATCATAGTGGCGAAGGTCGGTCACTTGAAACGCTCCTCTAGAGCTTCGACGGCAGCCTTGGAAAGCACGAGCTTGCCGCGGCGCACGATGTCGTAAACGTTGATGCCCTGGATCGGCAGAACATCGATGTTCGGGATGTTCTGAGCTGCGAGCTTGAAGTTGCCATCAAGTTCAGCGCCGCCGATGAAGAGCGCGTTGGTCAGGCCGAGCGTCTCGAAAGCCGATGCCAGTGCCTTGGTCTTTGCTTCTGCAGCAACCAGGCTGTCGATGATGATGACATCGTCGGACTTCAGCTTGGCCGAGAGGGCGTGACGCAGACCGAGAGCGCGAACCTTCTTCGGAAGGTCGTGTTCGTGGCTGCGAGCGACCGGGCCGTGGGCCTTACCACCGCCGCGGAACTGGGGAGCGCGAGCCGAATGGTGACGAGCGCGGCCCGTACCCTTCTGCTTGTACATCTTGGCGCCGGTGCGCGAGACGTCCGCGCGGCCCTTTGCCTGGTGCGTGCCCTGCTGCTTCTTGGCAAGCTGCCAGCGGATGACGCGGGCGAGAATGTCTTCGCGGGGCTCGAGACCGAAAATCGCGTCAGAAAGAGAAACCTTCCCTGCGTCTTTTCCCTCGAGGGTCTTGACGTTGAATTCCATTGGTCCGGCTCCCTTACTTCGCTGCCGACTTGACGGCATCGCGCACGATGATCCAGGCACCCTTGGAACCGGGTACTGCACCCTTGATCAGGATCAGACCACGATCTTCGTCGGTCGAAACCACTTCCAGGTTCTGAGTCGTTACGCGCGTCTGGCCCATGTGACCAGCCATCTTCTTGTTCTTGAATACCTTACCGGGATCCTGGCGCTGACCGGTCGAACCGTGCGAGCGGTGCGAAACCGAGTTACCATGCGTAGCACGGCCACCACTGAAATTGTGGCGCTTCATGACGCCGGCAAAGCCCTTACCGATCGTCGTGCCCGTCACATCGACGAGCTGACCAGCTGCGAAGTGACCAGCCTTGAGCTCGGTGCCAACCTCGAGGAGATTGTCTTCCGTGACGCGGAATTCCGTAAGCTTGGCCTTCGGCTCGACGTTGGCAACAGCAAAGTTACCGCGCATCGCCTTCGACGTATTCTTGACCTTCGCCGTGCCAGCACCGAGCTGGACTGCGGCATAGCCGTTCTTCTCAACAGTGCGCTGGGCCACGACCTGGCAGCCATCCAGACGCAGTACTGTTACCGGGACATGTTCACCAGCGTCGTTGTAGACGCGGGTCATGCCCACCTTCTGTGCAATCACACCTGAACGCATCGGTTCAATCCTTCCAAATCCGCTCGAGCAAGGCTCAGAGCTTGATCTCAACATCGACACCGGCGGCGAGATCGAGCTTCATCAGCGCGTCTACCGTCTGCGGGGTCGGATCTACGATGTCGAGGAGGCGCTTATGCGTGCGCATCTCGAACTGCTCGCGGCTCTTCTTGTCGATGTGTGGGGACCGGTTGACCGTAAACTTCTCGATGCGAGTCGGAAGCGGAACGGGGCCCCGGACGCTTGCGCCGGTGCGCTTCGCCGTCGACACGATCTCGCGCGTCGAAGCGTCGAGAATGCGGTGATCGAACGCCTTCAGGCGAATGCGGATATTTTGGCCGTTCATTCGACGTTATCCTTGTGTTTGTTACTTACGCGCCCTTGTTCAAGGCACGGGTTGTTTTCTTCCCTAAAGGCGGACCACCGGTTTCAAAGATCGAGAGGGACGTCGGAAACCGGCATCCCTATCCAGTCTTCAGGCCTTTCGGCCACCTTTATGTTAGCTTCAGTCTGCCGCTTCGAAACAACGAAGCAGCGCGCAAACAGCGCTTGCGCGCCATGTGCCGTATTTCTTTGTAATAAGCAAGCGGCTAAAGCCACTTGCTTCATAATAATGTCATCGAAGCGGCCGTCTCTTTCGAGACGGCCGATCTCAATGATTACTCGATGATCGAGGCAACGATGCCAGCGCCGACGGTACGGCCGCCTTCGCGGATAGCGAAGCGCAGCTTTTCTTCCATCGCGATCGGAACGATCAGCTCAACGGCAACCGTGACGTTGTCGCCAGGCATAACCATTTCCGTGCCTTCCGGCAGCGAAACGATGCCGGTAACGTCGGTCGTGCGGAAGTAGAACTGCGGACGGTAGTTGGTGAAGAACGGCGTATGACGGCCGCCTTCTTCCTTCGTCAGGATGTAGGCTTCAGCCATGAACTTCTTGTGCGGCTTGACAGAGCCCGGCTTGCACAGGATCTGACCACGCTCAACGCCGTCACGGTTAACACCGCGAACCAGAGCACCGATGTTGTCGCCAGCCTGGCCCTGATCGAGCAGCTTGCGGAACATTTCAACGCCGGTAACCGTCGTCTTCGAGGTAGCGCGGATGCCGACGATTTCGACTTCTTCACCAACCTTGACGATGCCGCGCTCGACGCGACCGGTCACAACCGTACCACGACCCGAGATCGAGAACACGTCTTCGATCGGCATCAGGAACGGCTGGTCGATCGGACGCTCAGGCGTCGGGATGTAGGCGTCGACAGCGGCCATCAGTTCGCGAACGGCGTCTTCGCCGATCTTCTTGTCCGAATCGTTGAGAGCGGCCAGAGCCGAACCCTTGACGACAGGAACGTCGTCGCCCGGGAAGTCGTAGGACGACAGAAGTTCGCGAACTTCCATCTCGACGAGCTCGAGCAGTTCCGCGTCGTCGACCTGGTCGACCTTGTTGAGGAACACGACCAGAGCCGGAACGCCAACCTGACGAGCGAGCAGGATGTGCTCACGGGTCTGCGGCATCGGGCCGTCAGCAGCCGAGCAAACCAGGATCGCGCCGTCCATCTGTGCGGCACCGGTGATCATGTTCTTGACGTAGTCGGCGTGGCCGGGGCAATCAACGTGGGCATAGTGACGGTTGGCCGTCTCGTACTCGACGTGTGCCGTCGAGATGGTGATGCCGCGTGCCTTTTCTTCCGGAGCAGCGTCGATCTGGTCGTACGCCTTGAACTCGCCGAAGTACTTCGTGATCGCTGCCGTCAGAGACGTCTTGCCGTGGTCAACGTGGCCGATCGTGCCGATGTTAACGTGCGGCTTGTTGCGCTCAAACTTACTCTTTGCCATTTGAATGCTTCCTGTGAACGAAATGGATGACCCCGGCGAACCGGTTTAGTGCCGCCGTTTAAGGCTTTCGGCGGAATTGCGCAAGACTTAATTGCGGACGCTATTCCGCACTGCCGCCGCATATGGGAATGAAGCATTCGATCGGCAATATAGAAGTGTGACGACACGCGCGCGTTTTCACCATAAACCGCCACAAGCGATTGATGCTGTGATATTACTTGCCCTGCCGGAGCCACGCCGGCGATCGCTTGGGGGAGAGCACGGCATGGAACCGAAGGACATCGCGAAACGATCGGCCGGCAATTTCCTGATCTTTGCCGGCTGCGCATTCATATTGTGGATATTGGCGGCCGCGATCGACTGGATCGCGCAGGTCGTGCGGCTCTCGACGCCCGAGCGGCTGCCGGCGTTGGCAGCCTCCATCGTCAGCTCATCGACACTGCAGGCGATCGTCGCCATATGGCTGCTGACGGCGGCTGTCGCCATCGCATTTCCACGCGTTCTCAGGCCGCTATCGACCACGACGACGCTGATGTTCGATGTCGGCTACGGCATCCTCGGCGCGCTGACAGGATTCGGCATCGCGATCGGGCTCTTCGGCGGCGGGTGGTCGATCCTGTTGCGCGCACTCATCTATAGCGCCGTCATCGCCGTCGGCTATGTCGCCGTGCGCAAATGGCTGTCGCGCGACGAATTCACGATGGATGGGCGTACGCGCTGGATGGCGGCCGGCATCATCGCGCTCGCCTCCCCTTTCGTCTTGCTGTGGGGTTGAGATCGGGCACAGTGCATCAGTGCGATACGGTAACGCAAACAAACGCTTGCGCGCTGTGGGTAACGTTTGATTTCGACTTGAAATGGAGCGGGTAGCGGGAATCGAACCCGCGTATTCAGCTTGGAAGGCTGCTGCTCTACCATTGAGCTATACCCGCGGGGTTTGGTCCGATCCGAGGACGAATGGTGGAGAGAGTTGGATTTGAACCAACGTAGGCTGAGCCAACGGATTTACAGTCCGTCCCCTTTAACCACTCGGGCATCTCTCCAGTTTTTCGTCCGGATCGTTAGACCAAGTCTGCTAGACTTTCGAAGCGTTGCCGCCCCTCGGTCTGCGCCGCGTATATGACGGGCCGAGTTGCCTATGTCAACACGATGACGATGGAAAATATGCGAAAAATGTCATCGGCGATGGAAAGCCCCTGTGGACAAAGAAATCCTATGCGGAAAGAAATGCCACCGCTATAAAGCGGCATGAGCAAAGACAACAAATCCGGGGGCACGTCCTCCGACGAAAAATCCGCCAAGGATACGCACTACGCTAACCTGCGTCGTGCGCATCGCGATAACAAGCGCGAACGCGGCGAAATTCCAACTCCTGGCTTCCAGAAGCGCAAGCGTGGCGGCGATGACTGGAAGCCGCCGGCGCTGGCGCCAGACCAGGTCCATCTCTATGGCCTGCACACGGTGCGCGCCGCGCTCGAGAATAAAGAGCGCAAGAAGATAAAGCTGTCGGTGACCCCGAACGCGCTTGCGCGCCTTGAGATCGATGTCGAGAAACTCGGCATACCGTACGAGATGGTTTCGCCGCAGGATCTCGACAAGGTGCTTGGCCCCGATGCCATCCACCAGGGCGTGATGCTGGAAACGCGTCCCCTGCCCGTGCGCCGCCTCGAAGCACTGAAGGACAGCCCGCTGATCCTGGTGCTCGACCAGGTGACCGATCCGCACAATGTTGGCGCCATCATGCGCTCGGCCGTCGCCTTCAATGCCGGTGCGCTGATCACGACGCAGCGCCACAGCCCGACCGAATCGGGCGTGCTTGCCAAATCCGCCTCCGGCGCGCTGGAACTGATCCCTTATATCCAGATCACCAATCTCGCTGACGCGCTTGGCGAACTGCACAAGCTCGGCTTCGTCACCATCGGCCTTGATTCGGAAGGCCCGGCTCCGCTCGAGGGTACCTTCTCCGGCGACAAGGTCGCGCTGGTGCTTGGCGCCGAAGGCAAGGGATTGCGCCAGAAGACGCGCGAGACCGTGAATGCGCTGGCGCGGCTCGATATGCCCGGCGAGATCAAGTCGCTCAACGTGTCCAACGCAGCCGCGATCGCGCTCTACGCGGCGCGCATTCATCTGAAGGGCTGACAGGCTCACGAACGGGCCACCGTGCCGAAAGATACCGCTGCTGATGCTCGACCGCCTCGGTTTTGACGTCTGCAGCGGCTATCATGCAGCAATGCTCCGACCAACAAGGAGAAGCATCCGACATGGCAGTTCGTCCCCTCATCATCGGCATTCTCTTCATCGGCATCCTCGTCGCCATCATTCTCAGCATCGGCTGGATCGACAAGACGCAGCCCGTGCATCAACCCGACCCGCTCGCTCCCACAGCTCCCGGCACCAATCCCACGACGACAGCACCGCCGCCGGCGCAATAGCCGCGACGCCCGATCCGGAACCCAATTGCCTTATTTGCGTTTCTTCCTCGTTCAAAAGGAGAAATCGCGTGCGAATAATGATCGCTGTCATCGCTTTTATGGTTGTTTCGGTTCTCAGCATCGCTGCCATGCCGTCTTCCGGCGATGGCATGGGCGAGAATGGCGGCCACCTGCAATCGACTGTTCGGCAGACCACTCCAAACTAGCCTGCGTACGGCCTGTTGAAATCACTAAGCGAAATCAAATCGTGGCCGATTTTCCTTTACAGAGCAGCAAAATCTGCTAATTGGCGGGCGTTGCCCTTGTAGCTCAGTTGGTAGAGCACCTGATTTGTAATCAGGGGGTCGCGGGTTCGAACCCTGCCGGGGGCACCACAATTCTTCGAAGGAATCGATTGTTGCCACACCGACGGGCCTCGGTAGACGAGATGCTCGCGTTGCAACATTTGGTTCCTATTGCCCTTGGTTTCCCAGGGTTCCCCTGCATTCACGGCTGATCCGTGCAACATGCCAAGAGGTTATTGAAATGGCTGAACTCACCCCGGCGCAGATCGCGGGACTTAAACTCGCCCGTGACGGCGATCTCTATCCGCAGGCCGCCGGCAAGTGGACGCATGAGAACGCAACCGTGACCTATGCGAAAACGGACCGCTGGAAAGAGCGCCCGCAGAAGATCAAGACGGTGACCGCGAAGACGCTTGTGGACCTCTGCGAGCACGGCTTCCTGGAGCGCCGCAATCTCACCGACGATGGCACCACCGATACCTATGGCATCACCATGGGCGGAAAGATCTGGCTGCTTCAGAACAAGTAAGGCGCTGTCGCCGAGCCGACGGGCCACAGACGCGCGTCGACCAAGGTCCGTTCGAAACCGATCATAGACAGGGGGCGCCATGACATTGGCGCCCTTCTGCCCTCTCCCCACCTATGCAGAGAGTAGTCCCGGCGAACAGCTGCGACCTTTAAATGCCTTGTCGTGCCAGCCCATTATCATTTAGCTAGGCGGACTTTATCAAAGGGCATTGCATGAGCGTATCCTTTCAAACCCTCTGTTTTCTGGCTTCCCCTACCGCTGAGGCGCTGGCGGCGCGCGATGAACTGATTCGCCTTTACGGCGATGTGCCCGCCAAGGATGCCGATGTGATCGTGGCGCTCGGCGGCGACGGCTTCATGCTGCAGACGCTGCACAGCACGATGAACTCCGGCAGGCTCGTCTATGGGATGAACCGGGGCTCCGTCGGTTTTCTGATGAACGAGTACCGCACCGACGCGTTGCGCGAGCGGATCAATGCCGCCGTCGAGAACACGTTTCGGCCGCTGAGGATGACGACCACGAATGCCGATGGGACGAGCGATACCGCGCTAGCCATCAACGAGGTCTCGCTCTTCCGCCAATCCTATCAGGCCGCCAAGCTCAGGGTCGAAGTCGATGGCGTCGTACGGCTTGAGGAACTGATCTGCGACGGCCTGATGGTGGCAACGCCGGCCGGTTCGACGGCCTACAATCTTTCTGCGCATGGTCCGATCCTGCCGCTCGACGCACCGCTTCTGGCGATGACGCCGGTGAGCGCGTTTCGTCCCCGCCGCTGGCGCGGGGCGTTGTTGCCGAACAAGGTGACCGTGGACATTCATATTCTCGAATCGGAAAAGCGGCCGGTGAATGCGGTTGCGGATAACTCCGAGGTCAAATCGGTACTGCATGTGCGCATCGCTCAGTCCGAGCACATGACGGCCCGCATCCTCTCCGATCCCGACCGTTCCTGGTCCGACCGTATTCTATCCGAGCAATTCGAGGATTGAGGCGATGAAGCGTTTCGGACTGACAGCCTGCGCGCTGCTGATCGCCGCAATTCCGCTTGCTGCGCAGGCGACAGATGCCACCGATCCCGTATTGCCCGCGAGCATCACATTTGCCACGAGCACGGGTTACTGGGCCGACGACGGCAATGCGCCGGCGGTGACGCGCCCGCCGGTTGCCGCCACCCCGAACGCGCCAGCGACGGCAACGCCCGCCGCGCCAAGCCAACCCCGCCACGGCTATTACAAGCTGTTTGCGGTTCGCCAGGCCGATCGCACCGCCAAGGTCTATCTGCAGCAGATCGCGCAGACCGAGACCGGGCCCGAAATCGTCTCAACGGTCGAGGTTCAGGAGCTGAACGATCTCAATCCCTATGTGACGGATATTCGCCCTGAAAATTCGACCGGTCGGTTGAACGAGCCAGGGCTGTTCGCGATGGTTTATCTGAAGACCGATCCGGATGGCGACGCGAATAGCTGGACCGTCATCATCGATGAGTTCGGCGATATCAGCGTCGAGAAGTCGGGACATTAAAGCCCGTCGCGCTTCGAAAGACGCACAGCCAGAATCAGAAAAGGCCCCTACTGGGGCCTTTTCGATGTCATCTCACCAAGATCGATCAGTCGACGTCGTCGACCACGGCATCCGCCTTGCCGCTGATGCGGTGGGCGAGCGCTGCTTCCATGAACTCGTCGAGCTCGCCATCCAGCACGTCGTCGGGCGCAGTGCTGGTAACGCCGGTGCGCAGGTCCTTGACCATCTGGTAGGGCTGCAGGACGTAGGAACGGATCTGGTGGCCCCAGCCGATATCGGACTTGGAGGCCGCTTCGGCGTTGGCCGCGTCTTCGCGCTTCTTCAGTTCCGCTTCGTAGAGACGTGCGCGCAGCATGTCCCAGGCCTTGGCACGGTTCTTGTGCTGCGAGCGTTCCTGCTGGCACTGCACCACGATGCCCGAGGGCATGTGGGTGATGCGGACAGCCGAGTCGGTCGTGTTGACGTGCTGACCACCAGCGCCCGAGGAGCGATAGGTGTCGATACGGCAGTCGCTTTCGTTGATGTCGATCTGGATCGAGTCGTCGACGACCGGGTAGACCCAGATGGACGAGAACGAGGTGTGACGGCGCGCGTTGCTGTCATAGGGCGAGATGCGGACCAGGCGATGAACGCCCGATTCGGTCTTCAGCCAGCCGTAGGCATTGTGGCCCTTGACGAGCAGCGTCGCGGACTTGATGCCGGCTTCTTCGCCATCGTGGACTTCGAGCAGTTCAACCTTGAACTTCGAGCGTTCGGCCCAGCGGGTATACATGCGCAGCAGCATGTTCGCCCAGTCCTGGCTTTCTGTGCCGCCGGCGCCGGAGTGAACTTCGAGATAGGTGTCGTTGCTGTCGGCTTCGCCAGACAACATCGCTTCAACCTGCTGGCGCGCGGCTTCGGCCTTGAGTGCCTTCAGCGCGTCTTCGGCTTCCTTGACGATGGCTTCATCGCCCTCGTCCTCGCCCATCTCGATGAGCTCGATATTGTCTTTGATCTGCTGTTCGAAGCGACGAACGCCGCTGATGCCGTCATCGAGCTGCTGGCGCTCGCGCATCAGCTTCTGTGCTTCGGTGGCATCGTTCCAGAGGTTCGGGTCCTCTGCCTTGTTGTTCAACCAGTCCAGTCGTCTTATCGCCTGATCCCAGTCAAAGATGCCTCCTCAGCAGGGTGATAGCCTGCTTGGTTTCATCGACTACGTTCTGGATTTCCGCTCGCATTGTCCCGCTTCTTTGCGTTGTCTTCAAAAGTCGTCCGTCAAATAGTTGTGGCGGCCGCGGATGTAAAGAGCCGCGACCGCCACGCTATCAGCCGAAAATGTCAGTAGAGACCGCCGGCGCCGGATTGAACCGCCTGGTTGGCCTGCGGCGAGGTCTTCAGGATTTCCTCCGGCGCCATGGTGTTGTCCATGCCGATGACGGAGTAGCTGTCGGCCGGGCCGGTGCCAGGCTTGAAGGCCTCGATGATGGTGTTCGGATCGCCCTGCGTCGCGGCCATGCCGGTCTTGCGGTCGATCGGGATCAGGTTCATGCCGGCGGGGATCACGAACTTCGATACCGGCGTGTCCTTCACGGCCGCCTGCATGAACTCGTTGAAGACGGGCGCGGACAGCGAGCTGCCGGTGCCGCCGCGGCCGAGCGTCGATGGCGAATCGAAGCCGATATAAAGACCGGCAACCAGATCCGGCGTGAAGCCGACGAACCAGGCGTCCTTTTCATCGTTGGTCGTGCCGGTCTTGCCGGCGACGTCGCGTTCGCCGAGCTGGACCTTGCCGGCGGCCGTACCGCGCTGGATAACGCCCTGCATCATCGAGGTGATCTGGTAGGAGGTCATGGGGTCGAGAACGGTTTCGCGGTTATCCACCACGTTCGGCTCTTCCTGGTTCTGCCAGTCGCTGGCGTTGCAGGCTTCGCAGACGCGCTCCTCATGCTTGAAGATGGTCTTGCCGTAGCGGTCCTGGATACGGTCGATGAGCGTCGGCTTGATCTGCTTGCCGCCGTTGGCGATGACCGAATAGGCCGAAACCATGCGTAGCACGGTCGTTTCGCCGGAGCCGAGCGACATGGCCAGTACCGGCATCATCTTGTCGTAGATACCGAAGCGGTTGGCATATTCGGCAACGACGTTCATGCCGAGGTCGTTGGCCAGACGCACCGTCATGCGGTTGCGCGAATGCTCGATGGCGAAGCGCAGCGTGTTGGCGCCGCCGCCCTCGCCTTCATAGTTGTCAGGCGCCCAGACCTGGCCATTGCCGACCTGGATTTCGAGCGGATCGTCGCTGACGACGGAAGCCGGCGTGTAACCGTTGTCCATCGCGGCTGCGTAGACGAAGGGCTTGAAGGACGAACCAGGCTGGCGCATGGCCTGCGTGGCGCGGTTGAATTCCGACTGCGCATAGGAGAAGCCGCCGACCATGGCCAGCACGCGGCCGGTCTTGGGGTCCATGGCGACGAGACCGCCGCCGACCTTGGGCGGCTGGCGCAGCCGGTAGGATGTGGAGCTGTCGCCACCGAGACGCTCGACGAAGACGACGTCGCCCGGCTGCAGAACACCCTGCGGCGACTTGGAGGTCTTGCCGCCGGTGGCCGAACGGAAGGCCCACTGCATGTTCTTGGCGTCGATGGTGCCGCGCTGGCGGTCGGCACCGATCTTGCCGGCACCATCCTTTTGCGGCTGCAGGCCGATGTCGACGCTGTCGCCGGCAACGGCGAGCACGACGGCGAGGTCCCATTCCGGAACGTCGGAGAGAGCCGGGATATCGGCGAGCGCCTTGCCCCAGTCCGACGTCGTGTCGATCTGCTTGATCGGGCCGTGGAAACCACGGCGCTCATCGTAGTTGATCAGGCCATCCTGCAGCGCCTTGCGCGCGAAGACCTGCAATTGCGGATCGAACGAGGTGCGGACCGAGAGACCACCCTCATAGAGCATCTTCTCACCATACTGGTCGATCAGCTGGCGGCGGACGGCTTCGGCGAAGTAGCCCGATGCGAAGAGCGACGGACCGCTGGTGCGACCGGTGACGCCGAGCGGCTGCTTCTTGGCTTCAGCGCCATCCGACTGGCTGACGTAGCCATTCTCGACCATGCGGTCGATGACCCAGTTGCGGCGGGTAACCGCAGCTTCCGGATGACGGAACGGGTGGTAGTTCGCCGGGCCCTTCGGCAGCGAGGCCAGATAGGCGGCATCGGCGATCGTCAGTTCATTGACCGACTTGTTGAAATAGGTGAGTGCCGCGCTGGCGATACCGTAGGAGTTGAGGCCGAAGAAGATCTCATTGAGATAGAGCTCGAGGATCTTGTCCTTGCTGTAGGCCTGCTCGATGCGGAAGGAGAGAATGGCTTCCTTGGCCTTGCGCTCCATGGTCTGTTCGCTCGACAGCAGGAAGTTCTTGGCGACCTGCTGCGTGATCGTGGAACCACCCTGCGTCGGGCCGCCGGTCAGGTAGGCGACCACGGCGCGGCCGAAGCCGGTGACATCGATACCGGGATGCTGGTAGAAATTCTTGTCTTCGGCCGAGAGAAACGCGGCCTTGACGCGATCGGGAACGGCCTGGATCGGCAGGAACAGGCGGCGCTCCTTGGCATACTCGGCCATCAGCGCGCCGTTGCCGGCATGCACGCGCGTCGTCACCGGCGGCTCGTAGCTGCTCAGCACCGCGTAATCAGGAAGATCCTTCGTCACCGTCGCCAAATAAACGGCAACGGCCGCCGCTACGCCCAGGAACAGGACGCAAGCCGCTCCGAAGAAATATCCAAGAAGTCTGATCATATCTAAGCTACCGGTATCTCAATTGTCGATCGGCGCGCGCATAACAATCGCATGAACCGCGGCACTTTGCACGCTGCGCGAATTACTCCATGCCGGATGCGGCCACAAGCCAATTCCGTTTTGCACACGGAAACATAGCCGTGAGTAATGGCCTGAATGTGAGGAAAGTAGGGCTTTTGCCTGCAATTCCACACGCATACATGTTTACCCACGCAAGTGTCACATCTGAGCAACGGCCGCCTGTCAGCCGCCATTGGCGACCATGGATGCGTGGTAATGCTTCACCGCTTCCGTCAACAGGTCGCCCATCTTGGCGCGCCAGGTGTCGTCGAGCAGCAGTTTCTCGTCTTCCTTGTTCGAAAGAAAACCGAGTTCCAGCAGGATGGAGGGAACATCTGGCGCCTGCAGAACGCGGAAGCCGGCGTGGCGGTGCGGATTGTTGATCGTGCCGACCTGATCCTTGAAGGAGGCCAGCACGCTTTCGGCCATCGAGATCGAAAAAGCCTGCGTCTCGCGGCGCGTCAAGTCGAGCAGGATGTCGGCCACTTCGGGCGGCTCGGTCGCGGCCGCCTTGCCGGCGATCTGGTCGGACAGGTTTTCACGATCAGCGAGATCGGCGGCGAGCTTGTCGGACGCCTTGTCGGAGATGGTGTAGACGGTGGCGCCGCGAATATCCTTCTGGCGCAACGTATCGGCATGCATGGAGACGAAGAGTGCGGCGTGGTTCTGCCGCGCGATCTGAACGCGCTCGGACAGCGACAGGAACGAATCATCCTTGCGGGTCAGGAAGGCCTTGATGCCGGGTTCGCGGTTCAGCCGGTCCGCGAGCGTCTTGGCGAATGCCAGCGTGACATCCTTTTCCTGGGTCTTCGTGTCGACACCGATCGCGCCGGTATCGATGCCGCCATGGCCCGCGTCGACGGCGACGATGAAATCGCCGGGTGCGGGTTTATCGTGCGCGGGGATGGCGCTGGTCGTCTGCGCGGCCTCGGGCTCGTTCCAGGATTGGGCTTTCACCAGTTCGGCGAAGGTCGCCTTGTCGGTCATCTCGGCTTCGAGAACCAGCCGCTGGCCCTTGCCGTTTTCATCGGCCTGAACCCTCGCCATGCCGATGCGAACGGGCTTTATCGCCGTCAGCACGATACGGGCACTGTCGCCGTCCATCGTGCCGTAGCGGATATCCTTGAAAAGGCCCCTCGCCTCAAGATCCTTGGCGGGGAACCCGAAAGCGGTGGCGGGAAGATCGACGACGACCCGCTCCGGATTGGCGATGTAGTGGATCGAGAAGCTCGGGGGACGATCGAAATCGATGACGATGCGGGTCCTGGCGTCGTCGCCGACGATACGCGCGCCATAGGCCAGCAAGCGCTCTTCGCCCGCCGCGGTCGCGACCGAATGACCGACCAACGGAACGGTCACGGCCATCACCGCTGCAAGCAACCAAGCCCTGAAGTTTTTCGTCCGCAAGCCGGATTTCACCGTTGCGCGCCGCGTCTCGCTATACAACCGACTGTCATGCCCCAATTGTCATCAATGCCGGATCCCGCGATACACGCGATTGCGACCGAGAACAATTGTCACTGTCGCCGCGCCGGAATCACCTCGTCCACCGCTATTTTTTATGATGCTGCAAATCCATCAATATTATGGCACATTTGGCTTTTCCCTTGCTATTGTGACGGAGAAAACATACAAGCAATTTTAGGGTAGAAGCACTGACGGGATAGAGTCGCCGACAAGGCAGCCAACCGCAAAGGACCTGGCGCCACAACCGGCAATCGTCCGCCGTCTTACATGCTTCCACTCGACAATGGATCCTGATTTTTCCGGAGTATGCGGAAACTTCATCGGTGGATTGCCACCAACCGCTCTTTAAAGAGAGAGCAAACTCATCGGGCCTGAATAAGGTCTTTGTTTTGTCGATCTCGCTTGGTCTTTTATGGTGTCGCAGCAGGTTTTATCTAAAGTCTACAGACCCCGGGAGAAGAGTTTCCCCGCTGCTGTCTGGCTGCTGCCTTCCACACCGAACCAATCGCGACTTTCACTATCCGGCGCTGCTATGACGGTCCGCACTCCCCTTGTCTTATCGACTGCGGAGACTGCCGACGATCGACCGCGCCGAGGAGCTCAGCTTACATGGCAGACAAAATGCTTATCGACGCGTCTCACGAGGAAGAGACGCGCGTCGTTGTCGTTCGCGGAAACCGCATAGAAGAATTTGACTTCGAGTCGGAACACAAGAAGCAAATTCGCGGCAACATCTACCTCGCAAAGGTAACGAGGGTCGAGCCTTCGTTGCAGGCTGCTTTCGTCGATTACGGCGGCAACCGGCACGGCTTCCTGGCCTTCGCCGAAATCCATCCCGATTATTACCAGATCCCGCTTGCCGACCGTCAGGCCCTGTTGCGCGCCGAAGCCGAAGAGCATCGCCGCGACGACGATGTCGAGCATGTTGATACGGCGCGGATCGACCCTGCGACCCAGGACCAACCCGATGTTGGCATCGTTGCCAAGGACGAACCTGAAGCCCCGGTCGAAGCCGCTGTAGAGGTCGTAGAGACCGTCGAAGCTGCAGAGGTTGTCGAAGCCGTCGAGGAAGCGCCTGCAAAGAAGGCAGCCAAGCCCCGCCGGAGCCGCAAGAAGGTCGTTCCCGCCGCTGACGAAGCGACGGTTGAAGCTGACGCCGCGGCATCGTCCGACGACGAAGGTTCCGCCGGCGGCGAGATGGCCGCCATGGTCGAGACCGACACGATTTCCGAAGACGTCGATGCGCGCCGCCGCGGTGACGACGAGGACGACGACGATCATGATCACGAAGAAGAAGTGATCGAGAATGTCGGCGCCGAAGACGCCATGGAAGAGGTTCCCGATCGAGTGCAGCGCAAGCCGCGCAAGCAGTACCGCATCCAGGAAGTCATCAAGCGTCGCCAGATCCTGCTCGTTCAGGTCGCCAAGGAAGAACGTGGCAACAAGGGCGCCGCCCTCACCACCTACCTATCGCTTGCCGGCCGTTATTCGGTTCTGATGCCGAACACCGCACGTGGCGGTGGCATCTCCCGCAAGATCACCAGCCCGCAGGACCGCAAGCGCCTGAAGGAAATCGCCAAGATGCTCGAAGTGCCGCAGGGCATGGGCGTCATCCTGCGCACCGCCGGCGCCAACCGCACCAAGGTGGAGGTCAAGCGCGACTTCGAATACCTGATGCGTCTTTGGGAAAACGTCCGTACGCTGACGCTCGCATCGACCGCGCCTTGCCTCGTCTACGAGGAAGGCTCGCTCATCAAGCGTTCGATCCGCGACCTCTACAACAAGGATATCGGCGAGATCATCGTCTCCGGCGAAGAAGGCTATCGTGAAGCGAAAGACTTCATGAAGATGCTGATGCCGAGCCACGCCAAGGTGGTCCAGCCTTACCGCGACATTCACCCGATCTACTCGCGCTCCGGAATCGAAGCCCAGCTCGACCGGATGCTGCAGCCGCAGGTGACGCTGAAGTCGGGTGGCTACCTGATCATCAATCAGACCGAAGCGCTGGTTTCGATTGACGTCAACTCCGGTCGTTCGACCCGCGAGCATTCGATCGAAGACACGGCACTTCAGACCAATCTCGAGGCCGCCGACGAAGTCGCTCGTCAGCTGCGCCTGCGCGACTTGGCCGGCCTTGTCGTCATCGACTTCATCGACATGGAAGAAAAGCGCAACAATCGCGCTGTCGAGAAGAAGCTGAAGGATTGCCTGAAGAACGATCGCGCCCGCATCCAGGTCGGCCGCATCTCGCACTTCGGCCTGCTCGAAATGTCGCGCCAGCGCATTCGCGCATCGGTTCTCGAATCGACGACGCAGGTCTGCTCGCATTGCGGCGGCACCGGTCACGTTCGTTCGCAGTCTTCCGTTGCCCTGCACGTGCTGCGCGGTATCGAAGAATATCTGCTCAAGAACACGACCCACGACATCACTGTTCGCACGACGCCGGAGATCGCTCTTTATATCCTCAACCACAAGCGTCAGACGATCGTTGACTATGAAGCCCGCTTCGGCGTCGCCATCATCATCGATGCCGATGGCGCCGTTGGCGCGCAGCATTTCGCGATCGATCGCGGCGAAGCCGTAGAGAACCCGGTCAAGATCGAGACGCTCTTCAACTTTGCGGCCATCCCTGAAGACGACGACGATGACGTCGTTATCGAGATCGACGAGGAAGAAGACGAAGAGCTGGAAGAAAAGCAGGCGTCGGAACGTCCGGCTGCCGCTGCCCGTGCAGAGGGCGAAGGTGACGGACGCAAGCGCAAGCGCCGCCGTCGTCGTCGCGGCCGCAACGGCAATGGTGAGCAGCAGGCATCCGACGAGAACGGCGCCGAACAGGCTGGCGACGAAGACGGTAGTGACGAGGAAGGCGACGACGCCGAAACCACGTCCGCTGCCGGCTCCGAAGAACGCGCCGAGGGCGATGACGCACAGCGCCGCAAGCGCCGCCGTCGCGGCAAGCGCGGCGGTCGCCGCAACCGCGAGGAAGGTGCCGAAGGCGCTGAGGGCGACGATGTTGCCGAAGCCGAGGGCGACGTTGCCGCAAGCGCAGAAGCAGTTGAGACCACGGACGAAGCCGCAGTCGCAACCGAAGACAGCGCGCCGGTAGACGTTGTCGTGGAAGCTGCCGCAGCGGAGGCTGTCGAAGCGTCCTCGGCCATGGCCGCCGTCGAAGCCGGCGCCACGGTAACGGAAGACGTGAAGCCGAAGCGCGCTCGTCGCAGCCGCAAGGCCTCGCCGGTCGAAGAGCCTGTTGTGGAAGCAGAAGTGGCGCCTGCCGCTGAAGCAGCTCCGGTTGCCGAGGCAGCTCCTGCCGCCGAGCCGGAAGTCGCTGAAGCATCCGCCGATCTGGCAGCGCCCGCTGAAGAAGAAGCAAAGCCCGTTCGCGCCAATCGCGGCGCAAACGTTGCCTCCTCCGAACCGACCGTCAAGTCGTCCACCACGGAAGCGACTGATGGCGACGGCAAGCCGAAGAAGGCCGGCTGGTGGCAGCGCCGCGGTTTTTTCTGAGACTGATTTTCGGACGTAAATAATTGAAATCCGGCTGCGGCGACGCAGCCGGATTTTTTCGTTCAGGGGTTATGTGTCGTTCGATCTTGGACGCATCGGTTGCCCGGTGGCGGAGACTGGATATCGGCCTTGCCGCCACGTAAACAGGGCGCGCTATATCCGCCCTCCGGATGCCTGAGCGCTTTCCACACGCGGCGGCGTCTCACCCCTACCCTGCCAGCAACCATCGCTCACGCTAGCTCGGCTATGCACGCCGACGCCGCCAGCTGTCATGAGCGGGAAACTGGTTCCAGCCAGAAGCTCCAACGGCTTGGCGATATGCAGATAAGCAAACAGCGAGATCGGCTTCCGGCCGGATCTCGCTGAGACAAGCTTCTTGATGCTGTAAGGCGCTATTGAAGCGCAAGGCTAGCCACGACCCGCGCATCAGCGCTGCAGGTCGTGGCCCCAATCAGTCGCGTTCGGAAATAACCGTCGCGTGCGGGTATTCGCCGTAGAAGCCGCGCCAGTTGGCGATCGCGAAGCCGAAGACAACGAGTGCGCCGCCCTGGTGCAGCAGACCCCAGTCGAGCGGGACTTCCAGCAGCAGGGTGGCGATACCGATCGAGGCCTGGATGGTGACGAGGCAGAACAAGACGATGGCGCGGCGTGCGTGGGTCGTTGCCGGTGCTGCGCGCAGCAGCATGATCATGTTGATCAGCGTCACGGCAAACAGCGTGTAGGCGCCGACGCGGTGAATGAACTGTACAGTCTTCGGGTTTTCGAAGAAGTTGATCCATGCGGGCTGCTGGATCAGCAGATCGGAGGGCACGATCGCGCCGTCCATCAGCGGCCATGTGTTGTATGTGAAGCCGGCGTCGAGACCGGCGACCAGAGCGCCGAGGTAGATCTGGAACAAGGTCAGCGCGACAATCACGCCAGCCCATATATGGGCGCGTCTTGTTGGGGCCGTGTCCTCTGAATGCGGCGAGAGCGCGCGCATGATCCACATGCATGAGGCGAAGATCAGACAGGCCGTGATCAGGTGTGTCGCCAGGCGGTACTGGCTGACATCGGTGCGCGCGGTCAGCCCCGACGAGACCATCCACCAGCCGATGGCGCCCTGGAAACCGCCAAGCGCTAGGATGCCGACGAGCGGCCAGCGCAGGCGTCGCTCGATCCTGCCGGTTGCCCAGAAGTAGAGGAGCGGCAGCGCGAAGATCACGCCGATGCCGCGGGCAATCAGGCGGTGGGCCCATTCCCACCAGAAGATGCCCTTGAACTCATCGACGGTCATGTCGCTGTTGATCTGCTGGAATTCCGGAATGCGCTGGTAGAGCTTGAATTCCTCTTCCCATTCCGTGGCGTTCAGCGGTGGGATAACGCCGTGGATCGGCTTCCATTGGGTGATCGACAGTCCGGAATTGGTCAGGCGCGTCGCGCCGCCAACGATCACCAGACAGAACAGCGCGAGAAGGACGATGCCGAGCCAAATTCGTATGGCTTTGCGATTGCTATCCTGCTTGCGCACCTGGCGCAGAATTTCCTGTTCAGTCGTAAGATCGGCGACGGCCATGGACGGACTCCTTCGTTCCGACAGTTGATTTGCCTTAGCCACTGATGCAAAACAAGTCCGAACATTTGCGGCATGCCGTCGCGGTGGCCTGCACATCCCATACCGGAATTCACCAGATGCCCGTCCGCCTTCGCAAGTTCATCGGCACCATCCTCATCGTCGTCCTCGTTCTGGTCTATGCGCTGGTTGCCAATACGATCGCGGTTGCGACGCTCGGCAATGCGCCGTGGTGGGGCCACCTGCTCTATTTCTCGCTGACGGGACTGCTCTGGGTGTTGCCTGCGATGGTTATCATCAAGTGGATGGCCGGCCCGAAGCAGCAATAGGCATTAATCGCGGACTAACCGTGATTGACGGAAAAGCCGGCGGCATCGCGCGCGTAAAGGAAATGGATGCGCTGCCGCGCTATTTTCCCGGGCAGTATCTTTTCCCGGAGAACGCCCGTGCAAACGCAGAAGCTTCCATTGGAATCCGCGCCGCGTGACATCGCCGCAGACGCCGATGCCGGATTGGCGAAGCTCAGGGAGATAAATGCGCGGCTGTCCTTAGATGCGATCGAGATCGACATTGTCGATTCCATAGAGGCTATCGAGCCCGAATGGCGCGCGCTTGAGCGTGACAATCTGAACTCCCTGCACCAGGGATATGACTGGTGCGCCTCCTGGATGAAGGCCTACGGCAATCCGGCCGCCATCATCCGTGGCCGGTCGGGGACGCGAACCGTCTTCATTCTCCCCGTCGAGGTCGTCCGCTCGCGCGGCGTGCGTGTCGCGAAGTTCATCGGGGCTGATCACAGCAATATCAATACGGGGCTGTTTGCCGCCGATTTCGCGGATGCCTTCGAGGCGCTCGATGCGCTTGACCTTGCCGCGCGCATCTCCGGCGCGCTCAAGGGCAAAGCCGATCTCCTGCTCCTGCAGAACATTCCCCTGACATGGCGCGGCCGTCGCAATCCGCTGGCGCTGCTGCCGATGGTCCAAAATCAGAACCATGCCTACCAGCTGCCGCTGTTCGACACGATGGAAGCGACGCTGAAGCAGCTGAACGCCAAGAGCCGGCGGAAGAAGTTCCGGGTGCAGTCGAAGCGGCTGGAGGAACTCGGGGGCTTTGATTATGTCCATGGCACGGATACCGCGAGCCAGCACGCGCTTCTCGACCAGTTCTTCCGGCTGAAGAGCGAGCGTTTCAAGGCGATGGGGCTACCCGATGTCTTCGCGGACGCCGAGACGAAGGCCTTTCTTCATGGCGCGATCGACATCCGCAATGCCAAGAACGAACTGTCAGGTCTCGAAATGCATGCGATCCAGCTGAAAGGCGAGCATGCCGGCCACGTCGCGGCCGTCGCCGGCATTTCGCGCAAGGGCGATCATGTGATCTGCCAGTTCAGCGCGATCGACGAGAGCATCGGCGCCGAGGCCAGCCCGGGAGAATTCCTGTTCTGGCAGATGATATCCGGGCTGCATGGCAAGGGCGTCAGCATGTTCGATTTCGGCCTGGGCGACCAGGGCTACAAGCGCTCCTGGGCGCCTGTCGAGACGGATCATTACGATGTCGTCCTGCCCCTCACCGCTCGCGGCATGGCCGCCGGCGCGGCGCACCGGCTCGTCACGCGGGCCAAGGCCTACGTCAAATCGCAGCAGCGACTCTATCGCGCCGCCCAGCGCCTGCGCCGGTTCGCCGGCGTCTGATCAGGCCGCCTGCTGGGCGACCGTCGCATTGCCATCCGTATTGCCGCCAGACATCAGCACGACGCGCTCGTAACCCGCCTCCTCGAAGCTGGTCATCGCGGCCACGAATTCCTCCTCGACGATCTCGGGCATGGAGAGGATGATCTCGACGGTCTTGCTCTGCGTGAGCTTGGAGACGCCGGCCACATCGGCAGCGCCGGATTCGACCAGCACCAGGTCATAGGCCGAGGAGAGAGCGTCGAGCAGCAGCGACAGGCGATCGGCCCCACGCATGGCGCGACGCATGTCGCTGGTGCCCTGCGGGATGAAGTGGGCGTCGGAGAGGTAATCACCATGGATGGTGTCGCCAAAGGCCGCCTCGCCGCACAGAAGGTCGGTGACCCCAGGCAGCGAGCGACCCTGCGCCATCAGCTCCGTTGGGTGCCCGGAGCCGGTCATGTCGACAAGCACGACACGAGAGCCAGCGGACGCAAGCGTGCGCGCGAGGGCAACGGTCGCGGCCGAGCCATTGTCACCAGTCGGTGAAATGGCGATCGCCAGCGGCGCGCGGCTGCCGATGAGATAATGCGCGACGGAAGCGATGGAGAATTCGTTCTCTTCCTCAGGCTGTTCCGGGACGAGCTCTTCGGCGACTTCGTCTTGTTGTTCGTCTTTCTCTTCCTGCTGGACGGCGAGCATGCTCGACGCGGGTGCGCGTGCCGGCGGCGAAGCAACTGCGACAACTTCGACCGTTTCCCGTTCGATGCGTTCTTCGACCTCCGCATTCGACGTCGGGCGCAGCGCGCGGCCACTGAAGAGCTCGGCCAGCATGATGGCGATCGACGTCATAATGAAGGTCGCAAGTGCCGCGACGACGACGATCGGGATGACCTTGGGGAAGTAGGGATCGACCGGCTGAACGGCGGTCGAGACGATGCGGGCGTCGGCCGGGCTGGAATTCTTGTCGGCGCGCGAGGCGGCCTCGCGGAAGCGCGACAGATAGGTTTCGAGCAATTGACGCTGGGCGGCGGCCTCGCGCTCAAGCGCGTTCAGGCCAACCTCATCCTCACCGGCCTGGGCGCTGTTTGCCTTGACCTTGTTGGACTGCTGTTCGAGTTCCTGCTCGCGAAGTGTTGCGACCTTGGCTTCGTTTTCGATGCTCGCCAGGATCTTCTGCGTTTCCTGACGGATCTGCGTCTTGATGTCGGCAAGCTGGGCGCGGAGGCTCTTCAGGCGCGGATGGTTGTTGAGGAGCGACGTCTGGAGGTCCGAGATCTGCGACTGCAGGCCGGATTCCGTTCCCTTCAGCCGCTGGATCGACTGCGACGACATGATGTCCTGCAGCGTATCGGATGCTTCGCCCGACGACAGCGCGTTACGCACGGACTGCGCCCGCGCCTCCGCATTCGCCCTCTCGCCGCGGACACGTGTGAGTTCGGCGGAAACATCGTTCAGCTGCTGCGTCTGAAAATTGCCGCCGCCATTGGTCGGCAGCAGGCCGTGGGCGGCGCGGTATTCGGCAACCTTTTGCTCGGCGTCGCTAACCTTGGTGCGAAGGTTCTCGATTTCAGGTTCCAGCCAACGCGTGGCTTCCGAGTTGGAATCAAGCTTGGCGCCGCTCTGCTTGGCAAGATAGGCGGCGGCCATGGCGTTGGGGATCGTTGCCGCAAGCACCGGATCCTTGGAGGTGAAGGTAATACCGATGACGCGGGAGCCGGGGACCTGATAAACCTGCAGGCGCTCGACGAAGGCGTCGATGACGCGCTCTTCCGGCGGGCTGGCGAGCGGGCTCTTCTTCAAATGCAGCGCGATCAGAATGTCGCCGAGCGCGGAGCTGTTGGCGGCTGCGTCGAACTCCGGAAGATCATAGAGCTTCTGGCTGCTGATGACCTGCTTGATCAGATCGGCGGACTGCAGGAGCTGCACCTGGCTGGAAATATTCAATTCGTCGAGGAGCTGAGTTGCGTTCGCATCCGTTGCCTGCGCGGTGGCAAAGGCCGGGGCGCGTGGCTCGATCAGGATGCGGGTCTCGCTGCGATACTTCGGCGAGATCATCTTGGCGCCGGCAAAAGCCACCCCTGCCCCGAGCAAGGTGATCGCCACGACCTTGAGCCGACGGGCCCAGACGCCGCGAACCAGCTGGGCAAGATCGATATCGACATCCTGATTACCCGTCACGCCGGACATGCTCGCACTCCAAGAACAAAGGTGCCGCGAGGGTAAATGACTATAGTAACTCAAGGGTTAATGCTTGCGGGCGCAGGGCTGACAGCCTTCGCAGTTCAAGAAAGAGCGAATTTGACTGCAGTCTTTACCGGTCATTAACCCTAACGGATCGATAACGGGGCAAGAGTTTCGTTTCCTGTGAGAAGCAGATGCCCGTCGCACAGCCCAAGTTTCTGATGGCTTTGAGCCTCGCCGCCATGACAGCAGTCTTGGGCGGCTGCAACAGCTATCAGCCCGCGCCGCGCGCATTCAACCAGGCAACGATCCAGCCCTATTCGCTGGATAGCGGCGACAGGCTCCGCATTACCGTGTTCGACCAGCCGAGCATGACCAATACCTACACGATCGATCAGGCCGGCTACATCGCCTTCCCGCTTGTCGGCCAGGTACCGGCGCGCGGCCGCACGCTGCAGCAGCTCTCTGGTCAGATCGCGCAGAAGCTCAAGCAGGGCTATCTTCGCGATCCCGACGTCACCATCGATGTCGACCGCTATCGCTCCATCTTCATCATGGGTGAAGTCGGCCAGCCCGGCCAGTACGCCTATGTTCCGGGCATGACCGCGCAGAACGCGATCGCCGTTGCCGGCGGCTTCACGCCGCGCGCCAACCAGAGCGCCGTCGATGTGACCAGAAAGATCAATGGCCAGGTGATGACCGGACGCGTCAACATCTCGTCCGCCATCATCGCCGGCGATACGCTCTATGTCCGCGAACGGTTGTTCTGATCATAGATGAGCGAACAGCGGCCCCTTCGCATCATTCACTGCTTCAGGTCCCCGGTCGGCGGCATCTTCCGCCACGTGCGCGATCTGGTGATCGAGCACAGCAAGGCCGGCCATGAAGTGGGCATTCTTTGCGACAGCTCGACCGGTGGGGAGCACGAGGACGCGCTGTTCGACGACATCAGGCCCTATCTGGCACTGGGGCTGACGCGCGTGCCGATCCGGCGCTCGATCAGCCCTTCGGATATCGGCGTGCTTTGGGACGCCTACAAGAAGATCAAAAGTTTGCGGCCGGATGTGCTGCACGGACACGGCGCCAAAGGCGGCGTGCTCGCGCGACTAGCCGGCTCAGCCCTGCGGGTGAACAGGTATTGCGTAGCCCGCCTCTACACTGCCCATGGCGGAAGCCTGCATTATTCCCGCTCGTCGCTTCTGGGGCAATTCGTGCTCCGCATGGAGCGACTGCAGGAATATCTCACGGACGCCCTGGTGTTCATCTGCGAGTATGAGCGCGACACCTACACCAAGCGGGTCGGCCGCCCGCGGACGCAGACGCGGCTGATCTATAACGGCATCAGCGAGCGAGACTTCGAGCTCGTCCCGACCCGGTCCGATGCCGTCCACTTCATCTATGTTGGCATGCTGCGGGACCTTAAGGGTCCCGACCTCTTTGTGGACGCGTTTGCAAAGACGGAGCGCCTGATCGGCCGGCCGCTGTCGGCTCTTATGATCGGCGACGGGCCAGATCGAGATCGCTACCGCGAGATGATGGTCGAGCGCGGTCTCGGCAAGCGTATCGGCATGCTGCCTGCGATGCGCGTGCAGCAGGCATTCGCGATGTCGCAGAACCTCGTCGTCCCCTCGCGCGCGGAAGCCATGCCCTATATCGTGCTCGAAGGACTCGGCGCCGGCAAGACAATCATCGCGACACGTGTCGGCGGCATTCCGGAAGCGCTCGGCAAGGACAGCGAGGCGCTGGTCGCCCCTGACAATGCCGACGATCTCGCACGGGTGATGGCCAATGCCATCCGCGTTCCCGAATGGCACGACAAGACAATGCCTCCGATCGACCAGGTGCGGTCGGTCTTTTCCGCCACGGTCATGGCCAAGGATGTGTTGAAACTCTATCGCGAACTGCTTGAGCGCCGGGGCGCAAAGACAAGTAAAGCCACTTCGTAAAACGTTTCTTAGGGGCTTTCTGCTATTGCCGAATGGTGAAACAGCGGCGGTAGCCTCATGAACAAGGCAGAGAACAACGATCAATTTGATCTGGAAACCCTGCGCAAGCAAGTTTCCGACGTCAATCGACGCAGCGGCGGCACTGAGAAAACCACCTCGGAGCCGCTCAACGACTACGCGCGTCAGATCGCCGAGCAGTTCAGCGATGGCACACGCACGCCAGCGATCATGATCGGCCAGTTCAGACTAATCGAATTCCTGTCGCAGTTCGGCATCGGCCTCCTCTCCTTCCTGCTGTGGATGGATACGGAGGAAACGTTCTCCATGCGCGCGGTCGCATCCATATGCGTCGGCGCCGCGCTGGTGCTCGCCCTGCAGACGGCCGATTGCTACACGATCCCGGCGCTGCGCGCCCGCACGCGCCCGCTGCCGAAGGTGCTTCTGGCGTGGACGCTCGTCTTTGGCGCCATGGTCGCCATTGTCGCGATCGTCAGTCCTGTCGATGCGGCGCAGCTGCGGTCCTATCTCTCGTGGTTCATCCTTGGCGGCGTCTTCCTGATCGCATCGCGCTTCCTGCTTGCCTACGGCATCCGCAACTGGGCGCGAAACGGCATCATGGAGCGCCGCGCGGTTCTCGTCGGCGGCGGCCAGCCGGCCAAGGACTTCATCCGCCTGCTCGAACAGCAGCCCGACAACGACATCCGCATCTGCGGCATCTTCGATGACCGCGGCGACAAGCGCTCACCGGCGATGGTCGCGGGCTATCCAAAGCTCGGGACGATCGGCGAACTCGTCGAGTTCGCGCGCCTGACACGCATCGACATGCTGATCATCGCGCTGCCGCTCAGCGCCGAAGCACGTATCCTGCAACTGTTGAAGAAGCTGTGGGTGCTGCCTGTCGATATCCGTCTCGCCGCGCACTCCAACCGCCTGCGCTTCCGTCCGCGCGCCTATTCGCATGTCGGCTCGGTGCCGATGCTCGATATCTTCAACAAGCCCATTCGCGACTGGGATTCGGTGGCCAAGCGCTGCTTCGACATCTTCTTCGCCGTGCTTGCGCTTCTCGTGCTCTGGCCGATCATGCTGGGAACGGCCATAGCCATCAAGGCGACATCGCAGGGACCGGTCTTCTTCATGCAGAAGCGGCATGGCTTCAACAACGAGGTCATCAACGTCTTCAAGTTCCGCTCGATGTATACCAACATGAGCGACCCGACCGGAAAGGCGGCGGTGACCAAGGGCGACCCGCGCGTCACCCCCGTCGGCCGCTTCATCCGCAAGACCTCGATCGACGAACTGCCGCAGCTGTTCAACGTGCTTCTCGGCAATCTGTCGCTCGTCGGCCCCCGCCCGCATGCCGTGCTTGCCCAAGCCCGCGACCGCGCATTCGGCGATGTCGTCGAGGGCTATTTCGCGCGCCACCGCGTCAAGCCCGGCGTCACCGGCTGGGCACAGATCAATGGCTGGCGCGGTGAAGTCGACAATGACGACAAGATCAAGTTCCGCACGGCCTATGATCTCTATTACATCGAGAACTGGTCGCTCTGGTTCGACCTGAAGATCCTGTTCCTCACGCCATTTCGCCTGTTCAACACGGAAAACGCCTATTGAGCGCGATCGAGGCGACATATCCACGCGTCGCCCATCCACAACGGGCAACGCTGCGGCTGATCGGCTCCGCGGCCGTGACCGTCGGCGTGTTCCTGTCGGGTTTCGTCATCAGCGAGCCCGCCCCGTATGAACTCTGGATGGCCTGTTTGGTCGGGCTGTGGTTCATCCTCGGCCTCAGGATTTCGCGCTATACCGTTCCGCTTCTGGCCCTGCTGATCACATTCAACGTCGGCGGCATGCTGTCGCTGACGCAGATGAAGGACCTTGCCGATGGTCCGATGTATGTGGCGGTCTCGACCTTCCTCGCACTGACGGCCGTCTTCTACGCCGCGATCATCGAGGACAGCCATCGGCGGCTGCCGCTCATCTTCAATGCCTGGACGTTTGCGGCCGTCATCACCTCGATGCTCGGCATTCTCGGCTACTTCCACGCCTTTCCGGGCTCCGAGGTCTTCACGCTCTACGACCGCGCCAAGGGCGCCTTTCAGGACCCGAACGTGTTCGGCCCCTTCCTCGTGCCCCCTTCCCTCTATCTCGTGCATGGCATCCTGACGGGAAACCTGCGCGCGGCACCGATAAAGGCGGCAGCACTCCTGATCCTCGCGCTCGGCGTCTTCCTGTCGTTCTCACGCGCGGCGTGGGGCTTGTTTCTGCTCACCATCATCCTGCTGATCTTCGTGATGCTGCTCAAGGAACGCAGCGGCGCCTTCCGCCTGCGCATTCTCGTTCTGTCGCTGGCCGCGATCCTGATGATGGTGGCGTCGCTTGTCATCGCCTTGCAGTTCCCGAAGGTCAGCGACCTGTTCTCAACGCGTGCGCAGCTGGTGCAGCAATATGACGGCGAGCACCTCGGGCGCTTCGATCGCCACCGGATCGGCTTCACGATGATGATGGAGCGACCGCTCGGGATCGGGCCGATGGTGTTCGGCACCATCTTCCCCGAAGACGAGCACAACATCTGGCTGAAATCGCTGACGACCTACGGCTGGCTTGGCTTCGTCAGCTATGTCGGCATGCTCTTCTGGACCTTCTACCTCGGCTTCAAGAACCTGCTGAAGAACCGCCCCTGGCAGCCTTATCTGATGATCGCCTGGATCGGCGTTCTCGGCCATGCCGCGATCGGCAACGTCATCGACATCGATCACTGGCGCCATGTCTACCTGCTATTCGGCGTCGTCTGGGGCTGCGCCGCGCTCGAGGCCCGGCATATGCGCGATCCGAACGCTCGCGACCGCTACTGAGCCCTTGCGAACCGCCTCCGGCGCGCTAATCTTTCCTTATGATCACAGCCATGCAGATACGCGCCGCCCGCGCCATGATGGGCATCTCCATAGAGCAACTGGCAACCGCATCCGGCCTGCCCGTCGCAACCCTCGAAACTCTTGAGCGCGACGAGACGCAAGGCGAGCCGCAGGCGCTGCTGGCGGTCAAGCAGGCGCTCGAAACGGGTGGGGTCTTGTTTATCGCCAGCGGCAATCATGACGAGGGTGGCCCGGGCGTCCGGCTGAAAGCACGCAGCGGCAGCGACGAAGGTATCCGTCCGGAAAACCTGAACTCGGCAAACGACGACTGAACGCTGGAACCAAAATCGAGGTTTCGCGTTATTCCCGCGCATTATCAAAATGTTGGGGGATGTTTCTTGAGAAACTCGAACGGTCTTTATGTTGTTATCGGCGCTCTGATTGTCGTCGTCGCCGGGCTTGGCGCCTATATCTATCACGAACAGACGAAGCCCAAGGGCGTCGAGATGAGCATCGGCCAGAACGGCGTGTCCATCGAGCAGAAATGACACTCGCAAGCGACTGGCGCGACGCGATCGCGCTCAGTTCTTGATATTGACGGCGCGCTGGGAATACAGCGCGTCCTCAATGATGACGCCGGCCGCAACCCGCATGAAATGATCCTCTGCAAGCTCCATCAGCAACAGCGCGACATCATGCTCCGGCCAACCGGCCTGGATAGCATTATCGATCAATTTCGAAATTGCCTCTGACATCCACTCACGAATAGATTGACTTCCAGCGATATCAATCATGAACAACCTCATGCATCTCCTGTATATCCATGCCACAAATCGGCGCGATATTCGAGACGACCATAGGTTTACCAGCTGATTTATTCTCGCGTCGGCTTAATCCAATTTAATACTGGATATCCACGTCAAATGTTGTTGACAGATATCGAATCAACAATTCGCGTTGCGCCGCGACGCGGCTGCCAAATCCAGTTATTCATCAGAGTTTTGATTGTGATCTCGGCTCCTGGGGGCTGCCGAAAATCTGATTAAATGGTCGGGGCGACAGGACTTGAACCTGCGACCCCTTGACCCCCAGTCAAGTGCGCTACCGGGCTGCGCTACGCCCCGACCTGCCTTTACGGCCTGATCCTGTTAGTCTTTTGGGATTTTCGGCGCAAGCGAAAAATCGACATCACTCAGAAATTCACCAGTTCTTTTCGGCAGACCGCGTGCGACGAAGCTCTCCGCCGCCGTAAAGAGCTTGCCCTGCCGCGATCATCTGACTATTGGGACGTCAGATTGCTCAGGGAGACATAGCATGGAAATCGAGATCCCCTGCCCGAAGTGCAGGAACACCAGAATGAAGTTCGAACGCCCGCAGCCGCTGGATAGCGACATGCTGACGTGCTTCACCTGCGGCCACGAGCTCGGAACGCTCGGTTCCGTCAAGGCGAAGATGATGGCTGCGTTTGAGCGGATGCAGAAGCAAGGCCTGCCGCGCAAGCAGTGAGCGCTAGCCGCGCGTAAAGCCGATACGCCCGTCTTCGGCGGTCGTGACGCTGCTGCCGAGATAATCGGCGATCGACATGTGCGGGGTCTCAAAGGGCGTGGCGTGGGTCTGGGTCACAACGACCACATCCGCGCCCGCCGCCTCACCTGCGAGAATGCCGGCGACTGCGTCCTCGAACACGAGGCACTTGTTCGGATCGACGCCGAGACGCTCGGCGCCAAGGCGATAGCCTTCGGGACTTGGCTTTCCGGATGAAACCTCCTCCCCCGTCACGATCACTTTCGGCATCGGGATGCCGGCTGCCGCCATTCGGAGCTTGAAAAGCTCTGTCGGCGCCGAGGTGACGATGGCCCAGCGCTCGGGTGGCAGGCTGTTCAGGAATTTCACCGCGCCCGGGATCTCGATGATCCCGTTCACATCTTCCAACTCTTCCTGCAGCAGCAGCCTCGCTTCGTGCTCGGGATCGACACCCGGCAGCGCCAGATTGCGGATCACGTCGCTGGCACGAACGCCGTGGATCGTCTTCAGGAAAACCTCGGGCTCAAATCCATGGCGCACCGCCCAGCCGGTCCAGACGCGCTCGACCACGGCGATGGAGTTGAGCAGCGTTCCGTCCATGTCGAAGAGGAAGGCGTCATACATTTTTGTGGGAACCGGCACGCTAAGCTCCTGGCTGGCAATATGAGATGATCCCGGGCGGCTCGACGCCACCAGGCTTAGCGGACCTGGTCGAGAAGGCGCTTGCATTCCAGGAGATCATAGAGCGCCTCCTGCAACAGCGCCCGATCTTCCTTGCCGACGCTCGATTTGCCGAGCGACACTTCGGCCGCCTCGTCGTCACCACCGCCGAAATTGAAGAAACGGCGGGACGCCGGCGCCTTGGCGCGTCCGACCAGCTGATCTTCCTCGGACATGCCGACCCTGGGCTCGCCGGCTTCGCTTTCGCTTTGGCCTGTCAGCGCCTGGACGCTCGCGAGGTCGCCATGGCCGATGGCGATGACGAACTTGTTGCCGTTGGTCTTCAGGAGCTTCTGTACACCCTTGATGGTGTAGCCGTGATCATAGAGCAGGTGCCGGATGCCCTTGAGCAGGTCCACATCTTCCGGCCGGTAGTAGCGTCTGCCGCCGCCGCGCTTCATCGGCTTGATCTGCGGGAAGCGGGTCTCCCAGAAGCGCAGCACGTGCTGCGGAAGATCGAGGTCATCCGCTACTTCGCTGATGGTGCGAAAAGCATCCGGGCTCTTATCCAAGGTTCTCACTCCCTACGCGATTTTCAGCACGCGATCTTCGGCGCGTCGCGCTTACCGTTTATCGGCAAGGCGAAGGGGCTCGCACCTGATATGTCCGAGCCGCGACTCATCATATTTCAACGGTTTGCTTGCGTTAATTCAAGTCACGTCTCGAATTCGCACAGAAAACGTTGCGGAAAATTCACGGGAAGCGTCGATTAGCCTCGTCGGGCGACGAGATCGGAAAGCGATCAGGCGGCCGGATTGGCCGGCTTGGTCTTGACCTTGCGCAGTGTGTGCGCCTTCAGGATGCGGGTCTTCAAGACGTTCGATGCCTTGAAGGTCATCACGCGGCGCGGAGAGATCGGCACTTCTTCGCCGGTCTTCGGATTGCGGCCGATGCGCTCGTTCTTGTCGCGGACCTGGAAGGTCGCGAAGGAGGAAAGCTTGACCGTCTCACCGCGAACGATGGCGTTGCAGATCTCGTCGATCACAGTCTCCACGAGTTCCGCCGATTCCGTGCGGGACAGACCGACTTTGCGAAAAACGGATTCCGCCAAGTCTGCGCGCGTGACTGTTTTGCCGGTCATCTTTTTCCCTGCCCATCGGTTTTGTTTTGTGAGGACGGGCAAAGAGTATTTGTCTTGCGCCTTACGGTCAAGCCCTTGTTCGTTGTCAGCTTTTTGGGTTTTTGGGCTGTTACCAGCGCAGCAGGACTGCACCCCAGGTGAAGCCGCCGCCCATCGCCTCGAGCATGACGAGATCGCCCTTCTTGATACGTCCGTCGCCGGCTGCAACCGCTAGCGCGAGCGGGATTGAAGCCGCCGACGTGTTGCCGTGCAAGTCCACCGTGACGACGACCTTTTCAGGCGCGATGTTAAGCTTCTTGGCCGAACCATCGATGATGCGACGATTTGCCTGATGCGGCACCAGCCAGTCGAGATCGTCCGACGTGGTGCCGGTGCTGTCGAAGGCTGCCTGGATGACGTCGGTGATCATGCCAACGGCATATTTGAAGACCTCGCGGCCTTCCATGCGCAGCTTGCCGACGGTGCCCGTGGTCGACGGTCCACCATCGACGAAGAGCTTTTCCTTGTGCGAGCCGTCGGAACGCAGATGCGCGGTCAAGACGCCACGGTCATCTGTGGTCCCCTCGCCTTCGGCCGCTTCCAGCACGATCGCGCCGGCGCCATCGCCGAAGAGCACGCAGGTCGTGCGATCATTCCAGTCGAGGATGCGCGAGAAGGTTTCGGCGCCGATGACGAGCACGCGCTTGGCAAGGCCGCCACGAATATAGGCGTCGGCGGTGGTGACCGCGTAGACGAAACCGGTACAGACCGCCTGCACGTCGAAGGCAAAGCCGTGGCTCATGCCGAGACGGTTCTGGATGCTGACGGCGGTTGCCGGGAAGGTGTTGTCCGGCGTCGATGTCGCACAGATGATCATGTCGATGTCATCGGGCGTCATGCCGGCCTTTTCGAGCGCGGCCAGAGCCGCCGCCGCGCCAAGCGAGGACGTCGTCTCATCTTCTCCGGCGAGATAACGCTGGCGAATGCCCGTGCGCTGGACAATCCATTCGTCGGAGGTGTCCACGACATCTTCCATGTCGCGATTGGTCATAACGCGTTTCGGAAGCGCGGATCCGAAACCGCGAACCACTGAACGGATCATATTCTTCAAATCCCGTCGCTCATGCCGCTTCCGGCCCGATAGGGGGCAGCCGCTTGGCATGATACTTTTGCAAATCGTTTTCTATTTTCTGATTGAGGCCATTCTTGGCCATGTCGTAGCCGACCTCGATCGCCGACGCGATCCCTTCGGCATTGGCGCCGCCGTGGCTCTTGATGACCACGCCATTCAAGCCCAGAAACACGCCGCCATTGACCTTGCTCGGGTCCATCTTCTCGCGCAGCATGTCGAAAGCGCTCTTGGCGAAGATATAGCCGATCTTGGCAAGCAGGGTGCGCGACATCGCGGCTTTCAGATATTCGCCGATCTGGCGCGCCGTGCCTTCTGCGGCCTTCAGCGCAATGTTGCCGGCAAAGCCTTCGGTGACCACGACATCGACGGTTCCCTTGCCGATGTCATTGCCCTCGACGAAACCGAAATATTCGAGCGAGTCGATATTGGCCTCGCGCAGCAGGCGTCCGGCTTCCTTGACCTCTTCCTGACCCTTGATCTCCTCGACGCCCACATTGAGCAGGCCGATCGTCGGACGATCGATCTCGAACAGCGCGCGCGCCATGGCGCCGCCCATCAGCGCGAAATCCATCAGCTGCTGGCTATCGGCGCCGATCGTCGCGCCGACATCGAGCACGATGCTTTCGCCGCGCATGGTCGGCCAGATCGCCGCGATCGCCGGGCGCTCGATATTGGCCATCGTGCGCAGACAGAACTTGGCCATCGCCATCAGCGCGCCGGTATTGCCGGCAGAAACCGCGACGTCGGCGTCCTTGGTCTTCACGGCCTCGAGCGAACGCCACATGGAAGAGACATAGCGGCCGCGGCGCAATGCCTGGCTCGGCTTCTCGTCCATGCGCACGGCAAGTTCGCAATCGTGGAGAACGGATTTCTCCTTCAGCTTCGGAAACTGGTCGAGAATAGGCTCGCACTGTTCCTTCAAGCCATACATCACGAACGAAATGTCCGGATGCCGTTCCAGCGCCTTTGCGGCACCGGGGATGACTACCTGGGGACCAAAGTCGCCACCCATGAGGTCGAGAGAAATTCTGATCACGCGTCCCTGATCCTTTTTTTTCGTCCCAGGAGGGCGAAATTTTGGCCAAAATACCGGTTTTACCGTCGCTGACAACTGAATTATGTCAAACCGCGAGCGGCTTTCAGTCCTTTTTCCAGTCTTTCAGAACAGCAAAGGCGGAAGGCTTCTTATCGTTCTCTCCGGTGTCTTCTATGTGACCATCGAAGGCAACGCCCTCTTTGCGGGGGTACGGATCAATCGCCATGGCGGCGAATTCGGTTGCCACTTCGCCGGCGTCGATCGTATCGCCGACAAAGCTTTCCGGCAGGTCAGGACCATCGGGGTCCAGCATCATTTCGCCGGTATCGTTAGCCGGGCGGCGCGCAAGCTTGGAGTTCTCGGGCACGAAGATCTGCTCGAAGGGCTCATCGATTTTCGACGGCACCGGCTCCAGCGTGACGACGCAGCTCTGCACGATGCTCGCCCGCACCCTGCCCTTCACGCGAATGCCATCCTTTTTCCATCGCGCGATCTGCAGATCGGCGCGGAAATCGTCGACGGAGATCACGTCCCAGGTTTCGGCGAGCGCCCGCAACTCGTCCTTGTCGGCTTCGAGATGGACGTCGACCGGGTTGGCCGAGACGTTACCGACCTTGACCAAATAGGAGAAAGGCGTGTCTTCGTTTGAATTCTTCATCATTGTCTCCTCACGCGACGGCGGGCAGCGTTGCCGAGCCGGTCGCGATCGTATCTTCGGACTGTGCCGACAGGTGTCTTTCAGCGGAAAACATCCAATCGGCAAGCGCGCGCATATCGACCGGGTCTGTTTCCTTCGGATGAATGTTGCGGCCAAGCGCCACGGCGAGAGCCTCGGCATCGCCAGCGTCCATCGCCTTGGAATAGGCTTCGAGCCGGCCGTAGAACATGCCGGCGAGTTTCTTCATGCGCTTGGGAACCGTATTGTCGCCAATCCCGAGTTCGCGGATCGAATAATCGATATCCTGGAAGAATGCATCCACGATTTCCTGCGCGATTTCCTGGCCGCTGGTCGCGGATGCACGCGTGCGACGAAAAAACAGGATCATGACAGCCGACAGCATTTCGAAGCGACCCATGACCGTATCCGGCACGCCGAGTCTCTCGTAAAGCGCTGGCATGCGGGCGGCCGATGTCAGCGCCTCATATTGCCGGTCGACGATCGCCTGGTTGTTGTTTTTCTTGCCGAAGAGCCCGAATATCATTGTTTTTTCCGGAAAGGCCTCGTTCTTGGCGCCAACCTGCGTCCGGCCTTGTTGCATGATTTCGAAAGCTGGTTTACCGAAGCATGCGCGAATTGCAATGGCGAAGGTGGCCACTTTCGGGACAGCGCTTCGACGATGGCCACTCGGCAGATGGCTCACGTCCGACCCCGGAAAGGCCACAATGGTTTTGCATCAGCGTAACATTGCATGGCCGATGGCTGGTATCGATACGTTAAGGGAGTAGATGTCGTTGAAGAAACGGTATTTCAAGTCTGACAAGAAATTCCTCAGCAATGCCGCCATTGCCATCATGATCGCCTCCGCCGGATTGACCGGCTGCCAAACGGGTACGGTTCTCAACGGCGGTTACGTCGCCGACGAGCAGTCGCTCAACCTGGTTCCCGAGGGTTCGAGCCGCGAGCAGGTTCTGCTGTCGCTGGGCACGCCTTCGACGACCGCCACCTTCGATGGCGAAGTCTTCTATTACATCTCGCAGCGTCGCGAGCGCTCCATGGCGTTCCAGAAGCTGAAGGTCGTGGACCAGAGCGTTCTCGCCATCTACTTCGACAAGGACGGCGTCGTGACCCGCCGCGCCAACTACACGCTCAAGGACGGCAAGCCGTTCGACACCATCACGCGCGTTACGCCGACCGGTGGTAAGGATCTCACCTTCCTGCAGCAGCTGCTTTCCGGCGGCAGCGCCGCAAACATGGCCAAGGGCCTGTTCGGCGCCGGCGATCGTCCTTCGCCGCAGAACCCGGCCAGCTTGCGCTAAGCGTCAAGTCATTCGCCCACACAAAACCCGCCGGATCGCTCCGGCGGGTTTTTCATTGGTTCTAGATCGAAGGCCGGTCAGCCCGCCAGGATGGCAAGCAGCAGGAGCGCCACGATATTGGTGATCTTGATCGCCGGATTGACGGCTGGACCCGCGGTGTCCTTATAAGGGTCGCCGACTGTGTCGCCGGTTACGGATGCCTTGTGGGCTTCCGAACCCTTCATATGGCGCGTGCCGTCCTTGTCGACGAAGCCGTCTTCGAAGGACTTCTTGGCGTTGTCCCATGCGCCACCGCCCGAGGTCATCGAGATCGCCACGAACAGGCCGTTGATGATGACGCCCAGCAGCGATGCGCCAAGGGCCGCGAAAGCCGATGCCTTGGAGCCCGAGATCAACAGCACGCCGAAATAGACGACGACGGGCGCCAAAACGGGCAGAAGCGACGGAATGATCATTTCGCGAATGGCGGCCTTGGTCAGAAGATCGACCGCCTTGCCGTAATCCGGCTTTTCGGTGCCCTGCATGATGCCGGGCTTTTCGCGGAACTGCTTGCGCACTTCCTCGACGATCGATCCGGCCGCACGTCCCACCGCCGTCATGGCGATGCCGCCGAAGAGATAAGGGATGAGGCCGCCGAAGAGCAGTCCGGCGACGACATAGGGATTGGAGAGATCAAAGGAGATCGCGCCGATATTGGCGAAGTACGGGTACTGATCACCATGCGCGGCGAAATATTGCAGGTCGTTCGAATAGGCCGCGAAGAGCACGAGGGCGCCGAGACCGGCTGAGCCGATCGCATAGCCCTTGGTGACGGCCTTGGTTGTATTGCCCACCGCATCGAGCGCATCCGTGGACTTGCGCACTTCTGGCGGCAGATGCGCCATTTCGGCGATGCCACCGGCGTTGTCGGTGACAGGACCGAAGGCGTCGAGCGCCACGATCATGCCGGCAAGGCCGAGCATAGCGGTGACGGCGATGCCGGTGCCGAACAGACCGCCCAGCTGGAAGGTCGCCAGGATACCGCCGACGATGACGATCGCCGGAAGTGCAGTCGATTCCAGTGATACGGCGAGCCCCTGGATGACGTTGGTGCCGTGGCCGGTGACCGATGCCTGGGCGATCGAATTGACCGGGCGCTTGTTGGTGCCGGTGTAGTATTCGGTGATGACAACGATCAGCGCGGTGACGATGAGGCCGACGATACCGCAGATGAAGAGGTTCATGCCGGTGATGTCATGACCGGCGACCGTGCCGATCGGACCCCAGCCGACGGTAAGCGACGTTGCAGCACCAAGACCCAGGATCGACAGCAGGCCGGTGACGATGAGCCCCTTGTAGAGGGCGCCCATGATCGAGCCGTTGCTGCCGAGCTTCACGAAGAAGGTGCCGATGATCGAGGTGATGATGCAGGCGCCGCAAATCGCCAGCGGATAGATCATCGCCGACGCAAGAATAGGCGTTCCGCCGAAGAAGATGGCGGCCAGAACCATCGTCGCGACGACGGACACGGCATAGGTTTCGAAAAGGTCGGCCGCCATGCCAGCGCAATCGCCGACGTTGTCGCCAACGTTATCGGCGATGGTCGCGGGGTTGCGTGGGTCATCTTCCGGGATACCGGCCTCGACCTTGCCGACGAGATCACCGCCGACGTCGGCGCCCTTGGTGAAGATACCGCCGCCGAGACGGGCGAAGATCGAAATCAGCGATGCGCCGAAGCCGAGGGCTACCAGGGAATCGATGACTTCACGCGAGGCAGGATCATGGCCGAGCACGCCGGTGAGGATCAGATAGTAGATGGAGACGCCAAGCAGCGCCAGGCCCGCAACCAGCATGCCAGTGATGGCGCCCGACTTGAAGGCGATGCCTAGACCGGCGGCAAGGCTATGCGAGGCGGCCTGCGCGGTGCGCACATTGGCGCGAACCGAAACGTGCATGCCGATGAAGCCCGCGGCGCCCGAAAGCACGGCACCAACCAGAAAGCCGATCGCGGCCGTGGCGGAGAGCAGCAGCCAGGCGGCGATGAAGACGACGACGCCGACAATGGCGATTGCCGTATACTGGCGCGTCAGATAGGCCTGCGCGCCTTCGCGAATATATCCTGCAATTTCCTGCATGCGGGCGTTTCCCTGATCGGCTGATAGCACCGACCGGATTGCCCAGATGGCATAGACCACCGAAAGCAAGCCGCACGCTATTACGCATAAAAGAATCGTCATTTCGCTCTTTCCTCCAAAAGAGCCGGAGCTCACTCCCTCTCCGGCTGCGAACACGCCGTCCTCATTTCCTCCCACAGAAATGCTGCAACGCCGAGTGGAGATTGCGGGGAGGAAAACAGGACGTCAAGCCCGCAAGGGCTGAAAACCCTTACGGAGCAATGGGAAAGAGGAGATTAGCCGAACGGAGGAAGGGGCTGTTTCTTGCGCGCGAAACGCTACTTTTTCTGATCGCCGCGAACCTGCTTGGCGATGCGGTCGAGAACGGCGTTGACGAGCTTGGGCTCATCATCGCTGAAGAACGCCTGAGCGATCTCGACATATTCGGTGACGATGACCGCGACCGGGACATCCTTGCGGTCGAGAAGCTCGAAAACGCCGGCACGAAGGATGGCTCGAACGGTGCTGTCGAGACGCGAAAGCGCCCAATCGTCCTGCAACGCCGAGGCAACCAGCGGATCGAGCCGCTTCTGCTCGCGCACGACGCCGGAGACGATCGAACGGAACCAGGACGGGTCAGCCTTCAGGTAGGTTTCGCCATCCAGTTCCTGGCCGAGACGATGGGCTTCGTATTCGGCGACGATTTCCAGAACGCCGGTGCCGCCGATATCCATCTGATAGAGCGCCTGAACGGCGGCGAGACGCGCGGCGCCACGCTGGTTCGCTGCCTTGACCGGACGCTCTACGTTTTCGTTGCTCATGCCTTATGCACCCAGCTTTTTCTTCAGCTCGATCATGGTGAGAGCTGCGCGAGCGGCAAAGCCACCCTTGTCCTTATCCGAACGGCGTACGCGCGACCAAGCCTGCTCGTCGTTTTCGACCGTCAGGATGCCATTGCCGATGGCAATGGATTCGCTGACGGACAGGTCCATCAGAGCGCGCGAGGATTCGTTCGATACGATATCGAAGTGGTAGGTCTCGCCGCGGATGACCATGCCGAGCGCGACGTAGCCGTCGTAGTTCGTGCCGTCATTATCCGCTCCATCGAGAGCCATTGCAATCGCAGCCGGAATTTCCAGCGCGCCGGGAACGGTGACCACGTCATAGGTCGCGCCAGCTTCGGTCAATGCGAAGGTTGCGCCTTCCAGGAGAGCATCAGCCATGTCGTCGTAGAAACGTGCTTCAACGATCAAGATATGAGGAGTGGTTTCTCGCGCCATGGGTCACCTTCATTTCCTAGAGGATTTGCCGTTCGACAGGCGGCGGTCAAAACACGCCTTTACCAGAATGGCAAGCAAATTCGGCTCATGGCTGCGGTGCAAAATCGCGAATCATCCAAGCGGATGTCGAAGCACTGGCGGGCCCCTGCCCTGAAAACGCCGAACCTTGATCGATAACGGGTTGATTTCCCGCACAAACTCATAATTCCTCGGGGCAAAGGGAGACGAGAATGAACGATCAACAAACACCCGTCGTCAACGTGAACGCACTCAGCCTCGATCGCTGGAAGCAGGGGGAGCTTTACGAGAGCGCCGACATTTCGTTCGGCGCGATGCTCGGGCTGAAAGGGCTCGGCGTCAGCTATAACGAGGTACCCGCAGGTAAATCAGGCTGTCCCTTCCACAGCCATCATGCAGAAGACGAGATGTTCTTCGTGATCGAGGGGACCGGTGAATATCGTTTTGGAACGGAACGCTATTCGATCCGCAAGGGCGACGTGCTCGGCGCGCCGGCGGGAGGGCCGGAGACGGCTCACCAGATCATCAACACGGGCCATACCCCGCTCATCTATCTCGGCATCTCGACGAATGCTGCGACCGATATCGTCGAATATCCGGACTCGGGCAAGTTTCTCGCCAAGACGCGCCGCGAGGGATCGCCCGATCGGTCGTTTCGCGTGATGGGCCGGGCCGGCGACGGTCTCGACTACTGGGATGGCGAGCCTGGGGCCTGACGAGGAAAGCGATCGCGATGACCGACATACCGACGATCGAGACCGAGCGGCTGATCCTGCGGCCGCACACAGTTGAGGATTTAGAGGCTTATCATGCGCTGTGGAGCAATGATGCGGTCGTGCGCTTCATCAGCGGGGTGGCGTCGACGCGGGAGCAGAGTTGGGGGCGCATGCTGCGCGTCGCCGGGATGTGGCATCATATGGGCTTCGGCTTCCTCGCCATCGAAGAAAAAGAGAGCGGGAGGTTCGTGGGCGAAGCGGGCTTTCTAGAGATGAAGCGGGACATGCAGCCCGTCAGCACCGAGGGGACGCTGGAAACGGGCTGGGCGTTGATGCCGGACGCTCAGGGAAAGGGCTACGCGGCGGAAGCGCTTAAGGCTTTGATCAGTTGGGCGGAACATCACTTTCCGGCACGGCAGATGAGCTGCATCATCGACCCCGAGAATGCCGCCTCGCTACGCCTCGCCGAAAAGCTCGGCTTTGGCGATGCGAGGCATACGCACTATAATGGCGAGGTTATTCTGCTTTCGCGACCGGGAACTCGGCCAACCTAGCGGCATAACGGGCCATGGTGTCGACTTCGAAATTGACGAAGTCGCCAGCCTGGCGCTTGCCCCAGGTCGTGACCTCAAGCGTGTGGCGAATAAGGAGCACGTCGAAATCGGTGCCATCGACGGCGTTGACCGTCAGGGATGTGCCATCGAGCGCGATCGAGCCCTTCGGCGCGACGAACTTGGCCAGATGCTCAGGCGCGCGGATACGGAAACGGGTGGCATCGCCCTCTTCGGTCACGGAGAGGACCTCGGCCTTGCCGTCGACATGGCCGGAGACGATGTGGCCGCCCAGTTCGTCGCCGATCTTCAGCGAGCGCTCGAGATTGACGGGGCTGCCCTCTTTCCAGGTGCCGATGGTCGTCAGGCGCAGTGCTTCTTCCCAGGCTTCCACCTCGAACCAGCGGCCATTGCTGCCCTCTTCGGGCAGGCCGGTGACCGTCAGGCAGATGCCGGAATGCGAGATCGAGGCGCCCATGTCGATGGTCGCGGGATCATAGCTGGTCGCCACGCGAAGCTTGATGCCCTCCTTCAAGGGCGAAACGGATTCGATCGTGCCGACGTCGGTGACAATGCCTGTAAACATCAAACTTCTCTTTCGTATTCGTCCAGGCTGTCGTCGCCAACTCTGCGCGTGCCCACATGCTTGAAATCGGATGGAATATCGGTTTTGCGGATCGGCGTTTCAATACCGCCTTGCCCAATGGTGCCTGGGCCCTGGTAGAGCAGGATGCGATCGACATAGCCTGCCTCGAGGAAAAGCCGCGCCGTCTTGGCACCGCCTTCGACCAGCAGCGAGGAAATGCCGCGGGAAGCGAGTGCCGGGAGAAGCTGTTCCGGGTGGTAGGGGTGGCAGTAGACGACTTCGACGCCAGCGGATTCGAGGGCTTGGCGGCGGGATTCGAGTTGGGCGGTATGCTCGTCGGCGTTGGTGAGTGTATTACCCCCCTCTGCCCTGCCGGGCATCTCCCCTACAAGTGGGGAGGTTGGCTGGGCTTGCCCGCTCGTTCCAAGGTCTACGTTTTGCGAAGGCGCCCGCAACGAGTCGATCTCCCCCCTTGTGGGGGAGATGTCCGGCAGGACAGAGGGGGGTAAATCTTGCTCCCCCGTCTCCGAACCGAAAACCTCCTCACGCCCCACCACAATCACAGGAACCTGCCGCGCCGTCCGCACCAGCTTCGACGTCAACGGTAGCTCCAGCAACGGATCCAGCACAATCCGGACCGGCGAGCGCCCCTGAAGCCCCGGGATGCGCACCGTCAGTTCCGGATCATCGGCAACGGCGGTCCCGATACCAACGAGGATCGCATCCGTCTCGGCGCGCAGTTGCTGCACCTCGGCGCGCGCCGCAGGACCGGTGATCGCGATCTGGCCCTCGCCCATCCGACCGATCATGCCATCTTGTGAAACGGCAAGCTTCAGAATCACATAGGGGCGGTTCTTCGTCTGGCGGGTGAGATAGGCGGCGAGCGAGTGGCGGCCCTCTTCCTCCAGCAGTCCAGTCTCGACAACGATGCCGGCATCGCGGAGCATGGCAATGCCCCTGCCCGACACGCGCTCATCGGGATCGGTGACGCTGATGACGACGCGGGACACGCCGGACGCGATCAGCGCATCGGCGCAGGGCGGCGTCTTTCCGTGGTGGGAGCATGGCTCGAGCGTGACATAGGCGGTGGCGCCGCGAGCCAGTTCACCTGCCTCGGCCAAGGCCTGCGGCTCGGCATGCGGGCGGCCGCCGACGGCGGTCGTGCCTCGGCCGACGATCTTGCCATCGCGCACCACGACGCAACCGACGGAGGGGTTTGTGGATGTCTGGCCGAGATGGAGGAGACCCAGGCGGATCGCCTCCTGCATGAATTGCGCGTCGTCTGGCGAGGCGCTCATCGCTCAGCTATCCAAGGGATCGCGAGCGATCTTGGCATTGATCTCCGAGATCACCTTCTCGAAATCCTCGGCATGAGAGAAATCGCGGTAGACCGAGGCGTAGCGCACGAAGCCGACGTCATCGAGACTCTTCAGCGCTTCAAGAACCTGCAGGCCGATCTGCTCGGAGCTGATTTCGACTTCGCCGGAGCTTTCCAGGCGTCGGACGATGCCCGAAACCGCGCGCTCTATGCGGTCGCGGTCGACGGGGCGCTTGCGCAGCGCGATCTCGAAGGAACGCACCAGCTTGTCGCGATCGAAAGGCACCTTGCGGCCGGTCTTCTTCGAGACCATGAGCTCGCGCAGCTGCACGCGCTCGAAGGTCGTGAAGCGACCGCCGCAATCAGGACAGATACGCCTGCGGCGGATGGACGTATTGTCCTCCGCCGGGCGTGAATCCTTGACCTGTGTGTCTTCCGATCCGCAGAATGGGCAGCGCATGCGCTATCCTTAGCCGATGTAGTCGTACATTGGGAAGCGGCCGGTGAGGTTCATCACCTTGTCGCGTACGGCTGCTTCGACGCTGGCATTGCCTTCGTCGGAGTTGGCGGCCTTCAGGCCGTCGAGAACCTCGACGATGAGATTGCCGATTTCCTTGAATTCCGCTTCCTTGAAGCCGCGCGTCGTGCCGGCAGGCGCGCCGAGGCGAACGCCAGAGGTGACGAAGGGCTTTTCAGGATCGAACGGAATGCCGTTCTTGTTGCAGGTGATGTAGGCGCGGCCAAGTGCGGCTTCGGCACGCTTGCCAGTCGCGTTCTTCTTGCGAAGGTCGACCAGCATCAGGTGGTTGTCAGTGCCGCCGGAGACGACGTCGAGGCCGCCTGCGATCAGCGTATCTGCGAGCGCTTTGGCGTTCTTGACGACCTGAGCCGCGTAGTCCTTGAACTCAGGCTGCAGCGCTTCGCCGAAGGCAACCGCCTTGGCAGCGATGATGTGCATGAGCGGACCACCCTGGAGACCCGGGAAGACGGCCGAGTTGAACTTCTTCGCCAGATCTTCGTCGTTGGTCAGGATGACACCACCGCGCGGGCCGCGCAGCGACTTGTGGGTCGTCGTGGTCGCGACGTGGCAGTGCGGGAACGGCGACGGATGCTGGCCACCGGCAACGAGACCGGCGATGTGAGCCATGTCGACCATGAGGTAGGCGCCGACTTCATCGGCGATCTCGCGGAAGCGCTTCCAGTCCCAGATACGGGAATAAGCGGTGCCGCCGGCGATGATGAGCTTCGGCTTGTGGGTGCGTGCCTTTTCGGCGACGTCGTCCATATCCAGCAGGTTGTCGCCTTCGCGAACGCCGTAGGACACAACGTTGAACCACTTGCCGGACATGTTGACCGGCGAACCATGCGTCAGGTGACCGCCCGAGTTGAGGTCGAGGCCCATGAAGGTGTCGCCCGGCTGCAGCAGCGCGAGGAAGACAGCCTGGTTCATTTGGCTACCGGAATTCGGCTGGACGTTGGCGAAGTTGACGCCGAAGAGCTTCTTGGCGCGTTCGATCGCGAGTTCTTCCGCGATATCGACGAACTGGCAGCCACCGTAGTAGCGCTTGCCCGGGTAACCTTCGGCGTACTTGTTGGTCATGATGGAGCCCTGGGCTTCCAGAACCGCGCGGGAAACGATGTTCTCCGAGGCGATCAACTCGATCTCATGACGCTGGCGACCGAGTTCCTTTTGGATCGAACCGAAGATTTCCGGATCGGTATCGGCAAGCGAGCGATTGAAGAAGGTCTGGGTAGAAGCATTGGTCATCGGCGGGCTCCTCAACTGGAATGCGCTAGGCTATTAGCGCCCTGCCCGTTCAAGGGCAATACGGAGAGCGACATTTGCTGGGCAATCCACGCGCAACAAAAAACCGCGCCATGAAAGACGCGGTTTTTTTGTAACTCAAACGCAGCTTGCGGCTCTTATTGAACCGGCTGTTCCATGCCCGCGGTCGTGTCGAGCGCGAGTTCGGCATTGCCGTCCATCTGGTAGATGTCGTCGCGGAACTGCACGATACCGTCAGGCATGCCCCAGGCGGAGATGTAGACGAAGTATACAGGCACTTCCTCGGCCAGCTTGATCGGCGTGTTGACGCGGGTGGTGATCACCTGCTCCATCTGCTGGCGAGACCACGGAGGCGTGTCGCGCAGCAGCCAGGTGGTCAGGTCGCGAACGTTCTGAACGCGCACGCAGCCCGACGATTCGAAGCGCATGAGCTTGTTGAACAGGCCCTGCTGCGGCGTGTCGTGCATGTACTCGCCGTTCTTGTTGTAGAAGTTGATCTTCGTCGAGGCCATGGCGTTGATCTTGCCCGGGTCCTGGCGGAACATCAGGTTCGGTGCCTTTTCGGCGTTCCAGTCGATCGTCTCGGGCGCCACTTCCGTGCCCTTGCCGTCGATCAGACGAATGTTGTTCTTCGTGAGATAAGTCGGGTCCTTGCGCATCAAAGGCACGATGTCCTTCTCGACGATCGAGCGCGGCGCGGTCCAGTAAGGATTGAGAATGACCTCGTAGATCTTCGAGTTGACCAGGTGTGTCGGGCGGCTGAGACGGCCGACAACCGCGTTGTGACGCGTGACGACGCTGCCGTCCTCGATGCCTTCGACATAAGCGGCCGGGATGTTGACCATCACGTGGCGACGGCCGAGCTCTTCCGGGAAGGTCTGCAGGCGGATCAGGTTGGTGTTCAGCTGCTGCAGGCGCACGTCGGCCGGGATGTTCATCGCCTTCAGCGTGAATTCACCCAGCACGCCGTCGGCCGGGAGGCCGTGACGCGCCTGGAAGCGCTTGACCGCGCCATCGACGTAGGAATCGAAGGACGAGGACATGCCGGCTTCCTGCGGCAGGTCGCCGGTGACGAAGAGGCGCTGGCGCAGGGCCTGGACGGACTGATCGGTGACGCCGATCTGCAGGCGCTGCTGGCCCGGATTGACCTGCGGCCAACCGCCTGCCGATGCGATCTGCTGATACTGGGCAATCGCCTGCTGAATGCTGGGGACGGACTGCGGTCCGAGGATCGGGGTGTTCGACACCACGGCGGTTGCCGTACGGGACGCGGCTTTCGCGTCGAACTGGTCGTCCCAGTCACCGCGCTCCGGTGCATTGATGAGCGAATCGATCGCCGATTGCGCCAGTGCCGGCGCCGCTACCGAGCTTGCGCCAACGGCTGCGGCAGAAGCAAGAAATGCCCGCCGAGAGAGAGCTTCAGTACCTGTTCTTTTAGACATGCATCCCAACCACAATAATGCCGCCGCTTGAGAGACCGGTGGCTTTGCCCTTCGTCACCGCGAATAACGCAGTCACTACCCATCCGTTGCCACGGCGCACCTCAAATTCTCGCTGCCGGCGATCACATGATCGCGAGCAGGAAAGGCGAGGTTATCAAAACCCCGGATTTGAAAAGCGCCGATTGCCGTGTATTTCCGCTGCCATGCTAATATGGCCAATTCGTGTCTCCGCCGAAAAGTGCAACTTTCGATAGCGATCGAAGCGAAGAATGAACCAAACCATTGCGAAGCGAAGAATGAACCAAACCATTGCAAGGATTCTGCCGGCTAATAGCGGCTAAAAGGCGGCTTGAATACAGGGGGTTACCTCTTGAAGCACGGTTGAACGGTCATGCGTTGCAAAGATGCCACGTCGGCGCAAACGGCAAAGCCGGACGCGCAGGGAAACGCATCCGGCTTTCTTTGACCTTGGAGGGGTCTTGTTGCTTAGAGACGATACATGATCGAGTCGTTCCAGAAGCGGTCGAGACGGGTCAGCAGCTTGTTCATCTGCGCGAACTCGTCGGTGCCGATACCGCCGACCTTGTCGATCGATGCCGTGTGGCGCTCGTAGAGCTTGGCAACCGTCTCGGCGATTTCCTGGCCGGTTTCCGTCAGGCTGATGCGGACCGAGCGACGGTCGATGCGCGAGCGCTGGTGGTTGATGAAGCCGAGGTCGACGAGCTTCTTGACGTTGTAGGAAACGTTGGAGCCCAGGTAGTAACCGCGAGAGCGAAGTTCGCCGGCGGTCAGTTCCGAGTTGCCGATGTTGAAGAGGAGAAGAGCCTGGATGGCGTTGACGTCGCTGCGACCCTGACGGTCGAATTCGTCCTTGATGACATCCAGAAGACGGCGGTGAAGACGTTCAACAAGATGAAGGGATTCCATGTAAAGATCGCGGATACCCAGGTCCTGCTGTTCACGGAAGTTCGATACCGCCTGCGGCTTGATTTTCGTATTCATGATGACTGCCTCACTGTTTTGTTTGGCGGTGTTGGTTGTCTTCCCGCCTTGAGACAGACCCTATCGAATACAGATAAAATTCTACTTAAACTGCAGGCTTAACAGTGCCTTACCAAAACGCGCTGTTGTATCAGGGTAAATCAACGCTTACCTGCTGCCGGCGTCGGCGCTTCTCCTGCCAGAGCAAAAAGCGGAAAACGGCGTAGATAATGGCCACTGCCGCATGCAGCAGAATGATGAGTTTGTTGGCTCCGAAAATCTCCGGAAGAAAGCCATACATGATGATCTGGCCACCGGCCGCGAGCACCCAGATGACGGGCCCCCAGGAGACAGCCAGCCAGAGCCCGAGGGCAGCGACCGGAAACAGGACGGCAAGGCTGGTGCTTGCCACCTTCCACGGCAGGCTCAGAAGATCGAAGCGTCCCGCGCCGATCAGCGAATAGCCGACCAGCATCGCCCAATACTGCAATCCGAACCAGAAACACGAGATCGCGATCAGGCGCAGGAACAGGACAAAGAGAACGCCGGTGAGCGTGCTTTTCGGTATGGTCGGAGAATCAGCGTTCATGGGTCAGACAATAGGAGTGCTGCGGCGTCTTCGCCAGCGGTTGATCGCAAGCTGTTGATTGGTTGCGGCCATTCGCCCGGTTTGGATTTGTCGGATGGCATGATAATGAGCGCGGCAACAAATGGAACTGCCAAGAGCTGGAACGATCATGCAGGACAAGACACACCTCGTCGATGAAATCACGGGCCACCGCCGGATGCGGCGCAACCGCAAGGCAGACTGGACGCGCCGGATGGTGCAGGAAAACCGGCTGACGGTCGACGATCTGATCTGGCCGGTCTTCGTGGTTCCGGGTTCCGGCATCGTCGAGCCGATCCCCGCCATGCCGGGTGTCAACCGCATGAGCGTCGACAAACTGGTGGAAGCCACCAAGGAAGCGGCCGATCTCGGCATTCCTGCTATAGCCACCTTCCCGAATATAGAGATGTCGCTGCGCGACGAAACAGGCTCCAACAGCCTGGAAGCGAACAACCTGATCAACCAGGCAACGGCCGCCATCAAGAAGGCCGTGCCGAATATCGGCGTCATCACCGACGTGGCGCTCGACCCCTTCACCAGCCACGGCCATGACGGCATCCTGCGCGGCAACGAGATCGTCAATGACGAGACGGTCGAGCAGGTGGCGCGCGCGGCCGTGATGCAGGCCGATGCCGGCTCCGACATCATCTCGCCGTCCGAAATGATGGACGGCCGCATCGGCGCCATCCGCCGGGCGCTTGACGCCGCCGGGCACCAGGATGTCGGGATCATGAGCTACGCGACGAAGTTCGCCTCCGCCTTCTATGGCCCCTACCGCGAGGCGATCTCGACGGGCGGACTGCTGAAAGGCGACAAGAAGAGCTACTATATCGACCCGGCAAACGGCACCGAGGCGATCCGCGACGCGGCACTCGACGTCGAGGAAGGCGCCGACATGCTGATGGTCAAGCCCGGCCTGCCCTATATCGACATCTGCTGGCGGATGAAGGAAGCATTCGGCCTTCCGACCTTCGCCTATCAGGTGTCGGGCGAATATTCGCAGATCAAAGCTGCGGCGATGAACGGCTGGATCGACGGCGAAAAGGCGATGCTCGAGACGCTGCTTGCCTTCAAGCGCGCCGGCTGCGACGGCATTCTCACCTATTTCTCCATCGAGGTTGCCAAGATCCTCGCCAAGCGCTGATCGCTTCGCGCCAATATTGCATTCGGGGCGAGCGTCACCATATCAGCGGTAGCCACTCTCGAAAGGAGACCGTAACGATGTCGCTCAACCCGAACCCGCTTTATGCCGCACCTGACGATTGGCGCGCCTATAGCGGTACGCTGAGCCGGCGCGTTTTTGCGTTCATCCTCGACTATGTGATCGTACTGCTGCTCTGCATTCCGGCGGCGGTGATCCTGTTCTTCCTGTCGATCGTCACGCTCGGCCTCGGTTTCTTTCTTTACCCGGCGCTGTTCGTGATCGTCGCGGGCCTCTATTTCGGCTTCACGGTCGGCGGCTCGAGCCAGGCATCGCTTGGCATGCGGGCCATGGGGATCGCGATCGTGCGCGTCGACGGGCGGGAGATGGACTTCCTGACGGCTATCGTTCACCTGGCGCTGTTCTGGATCCTGAACTCGGTTCTCACGCCGCTGATTCTGCTGGTAGGCCTATTCACCGAACGCAGCCGCCTGCTGCACGATTTTCTCGTCGGCACGGTTACTGTCAGAACCGCCTGAGATCGCTCAAGCCTCTGAAATAAGCGGATTTCCCCTCCTTTTGAGGGGAAATTTTCGGCCAATATCCGAAAGTATAATCGATCAGAAAGCGCGGCTGACTGCCGCGCTGTTGACGTTTTTTTTTCTTAAGTCATGCTGTCATTTCAGCATGCAACCTAAGGACATCTCAGCAGCAGATGAATACGCAGACCACGCCATCTCCGCAGTTTTATCTGACGGCCCCGGCTGCCTGCCCTTACCTTGCGCATGAGATGGAACGAAAGGTTTTTACGCATCTCGTCGGGCCGCGCGCCGCCGAGATGAATGACATCCTGACGCAAGGCGGATTTCGCCGCTCTCAGAACATTGCCTACCGCCCGGCCTGTGAGGCTTGCCGTGCCTGTGTCTCGGTCCGCATCCTCGCCGACGAGTTCGAGCCGACCAAGTCGATGAAGCGGGTGCTCGCGACCAATTCCGATATCATTTCGACCGAATTTCCGGCGCAGCCATCGAGCGAGCAATATTCGCTGTTTCGTCGCTACCTCGACTATCGCCACCAGCAGGGCGGCATGTCCGACATGACGGTGCTCGACTATGCGATCATGGTCGAGGACACGCACGTCAACACCAAGATCATCGAGTATCGCCGGCGTGTCGAGGGATCAGGACTGGAGACGCGGCCAAGCGGCGAACTGATCGCGGCGGCTCTGACCGATACAATGAGCGACGGGCTCTCGATGGTCTATTCCTACTTCAATCCCGATCTCGACAAGCGATCGCTCGGCACCTTCATGATCCTCGATCACATCAGACGAACAAAGGCGCTCGGCCTGCCGCATGTCTATCTCGGCTACTGGGTTCAAGGCTCGCGGAAAATGGACTACAAGACCCGCTACCAGCCGCAGGAACACCTGACCGCGCGCGGCTGGGAGCGTTTCGATCCCACATCCCTTCCCGAAGGTAGCCAGCCCTAAATGTCTCTTCCTACCCTTTCCGATCATCGGAAGGGCCTGCTGCTGACAGCGATCGGCGGCCTTGCGCTCTCCATGGACATTCCGCTCGTACGCCTCGCACATGGCGACATGTGGTCGATCGTCGGCATGCGCAGCATCGCCACGGTTGCCGTGACGTTGCTGATCCTGTGTGCGATCCGGTGGATGAAGGGAAGCTGGCCGGCGATGGTGCCCGGTCGAGCGGGCCTCCTCGCCGGATTTCTCTACGGGCTCTCGACCATCACATTCCTGCTTGCGGTGTTTAACACGACCACCGCCAACGTCGTCTTCATCGTCGCCTTCAATCCGATGTTCGGCGCGCTGCTATCCTGGCTGTTCCTGAAAGAGCGCCCATCCGTATCGACGCTCGTGACGATGGCGGTGATGATCCTCGGCGTCGGCCTGATTGTCGGCGACGGTCTCTCCGGCGGCCACAGCTTCGGGGATGCGATGGCGCTCTTGACGGCGCTGGTGCTTGCTAGCGCGATTACCGTCGGGCGCGCATCGCGTCGCGCCATGGGTTTCGTGCCATTGCTTGGCGCCACCTTTCCCGCCGTCCTTGGCCTTGCAAACGCCCTGCCGGCAGGTCTCGTGATCGAGCATCCCGCCTGGATCATCTTCAACGGCGCCGTATTGATGCCCGTGTCGTTCTGGTGCCTTGCCAGCGGGCCGCGCTATCTGTCGGCGCCCGAGGTCGGGATGTTCTACCTGCTCGAGACCATTCTGGCGCCGATCTGGATCTGGCTGATTTTCGCGGAAACGCCGCCGGCCATGACGTTGATCGGCGGCTCTATCCTCGTCACCGCAATTATGGCGCACTCGCTTTGGATGGTTCGGAAACAGCCTGGGACGCAACAAGCTCCGGCAGCTTGACCGTGTGAGCCGCATCGAGCTCGCGCTCCAGCCCGTTCAGCACGTGTGTCCAGCCGCGATGGGTCTGCTCTTCAAAAGCGGACCATTCGGCGCACATTTCATGCGACAGCGTCAGGCGCGTGCCCTCCCCCAGCGGCTCGATTTCGACGCGGATGCGATCGGCATTGTGATCGTGTTCGGCGACCGAGAACGAGAACACCATCAGGCGCGGCCGACGCATTTCGAGAAACACGCCGTAATGAACGGCATCGCCGGTCGGTCGTCTGTCGATGACGAGAAAATGGCCGCCGACGCGCGGCTCGATATCGGCGCGGATGACCCGGCCGTCATCGGTGGCGAAGAGGAAGCGTTTGGCGATTTCGGGATTGAGCCAGGCGTCGTAAACCTCGCAGGGCGAGGCATTGTAGGTGTGGCCGACGGAAAGCGTAATGGTCTTGCAGGCACTCATCAACATTCCTCCGTGATCGGACCTCCATGATCGGACATGCCGCCTTCCACGAAGACGCCACATACGATCATTCCGTCCGCCTTCGGAATGATGTTTGTCCATGTTGTGATTACAGGACAAAACTAGAGGAAATGCCCCGCTCGCCAAGAGCGGGGCGCTGATATATTTCAGCCTGCGAACTTTCCGCTGCGGGGGAAGCCCTTGGGAACGGTGCGACCGGCAGATGCGCGGTCGGCGAGCCACTCGGCAAGCTCTTCCTTGTTCTTGCTGAATGTCCGCCCGGCGCTGTCTTCCCAGACAAGGCCATCCGCGATCGCGAAGCAGCGAACGTCGGAAATACCACCATCCTTGTAGCGCTGCAGGCGAACGCCCTTGCCGCGCGACATTTCCGGAACCTGATCCAGCGGGAAGACGAGAAGCTTGCGGTTTTCGCCGACGACAGCAACGTGGTCACCGGAGACGGGCACGAGCAGCTTGGTTTCGTCGGGCATGGAGACGTTCATGATCTGCTTGCCCTTGCGGGTGTTGGCGACCATGTCGGTCTCAGCGACCACGAAGCCGTTGCCGGCAGTCGAAACGATCATCTGCTTGCGCTGCGGATCGTGGACGAAGGCCGTCAAGACGTCCTGGTCGTTGTCCATGTCGATCATGATGCGCAACGGCTCGCCGTGGCCGCGGCCACCCGGCAGCTTGTCGCCGCCAAGCGTGAAGGCCTTGCCGCCCGTGGTGATGACGAGGATCTTGTCCGTCGTCTGCGCCGGGAATGCGATCCTCAGCGCATCGCCTTCCTTGAAGGTCAGCGTCGCGGTGTCGGAGATGTGACCCTTCAGCGCGCGGATCCAGCCCTTTTCGGAGACGACGACGGTGATCGGTTCCTTCTCGATCATCGCCTGCTGGATCGCCTGCTCGTCGGCATCAGGCGCCTCGGCAAACTGGGTGCGACGGCGGCCGAGTTCGGTCGCCTTGGCGAACTTCTTCTTCACCTCGCCGATTTCCCAGGCAACGGTCTGCCACTGCTTGTCCTCGGAGGCGAGCAGCGCTTCGATCTCGGCCTTTTCCTTGCTCAGCGCGTCGAACTCGGTGCGGATTTCGAATTCTTCCAGCTTGCGCAAGGAGCGCAGGCGCATGTTGAGAATGGCTTCGACCTGGATCTCCGTCAGCGACCAGCGCGCGACCATGACGGGCTTGGGCTCGTCCTCCTCGCGGATGATACGGATCACCTCATCAATATTGAGGTAGGCGATCAGCAGGCCGCCCAGGACTTCCAGGCGACGCTCGATGGCGGCAAGGCGGAAGCGCGAGCGGCGCTGAAGCACATCGCGACGATGGTCCAGCCATTCCTTCAGGACCTCGTTCAGTGCCATGACGCGCGGGATGCGGCCCATGGACAGAACGTTCATGTTCAGCGGGAAACGGCTTTCGAGTTCCGTCAGCTTGAACATGGATTCCATGAGGATCGTCGGGTCGACGGTGCGGTTCTTCGGCACCAGCACGACGCGGACATCTTCGGCCGACTCGTCGCGAATGTCTTCCAGCAGCGGCAGCTTGCGGGCGATCAACAGCTCAGCGATCTTCTCGATCAGGCGCGACTTCTGCACCTGGAACGGAATTTCGGTGATGACGATCTGATAACCGCCGCGGCCGAGATCCTCGGTCTCCCACTTGGCGCGCGTGCGGAAGCCGCCGCGGCCGGTCTTGTAGGCATCGATGATCGTCTGGCGGTCGTCGATGATGATGCCGCCGGTCGGGAAATCGGGGCCCGGAATAAACTGCTCCACCAGCGTCTCGACCGTCGCATCCGGATGCTTGATCAGATGCAGCGCCGCGTCGCAGAGTTCGTGTGCGTTGTGCGACGGGATCGAGGTCGCCATGCCGACGGCGATGCCCGACGAGCCGTTGGCGAGAAGGTTCGGGAAAGCGCCGGGAAGAACCGTCGGCTCCTGGTCTTCCTCGTTATAGGTCAGCCGAAAATCGACGGCGTCTTGGTCGACACCTTCGAGCAATAGCCCGGCGACATCGGTCATGCGGGCTTCGGTGTATCGATAGGCGGCGGCACTGTCGCCATCGATGTTGCCGAAGTTCCCCTGCCCGTCGACGACGGGATAACGCTGCGAGAAATCCTGGGCGAGACGGACCAGCGCATCGTAGACCGACTGGTCACCGTGCGGGTGGAATTTACCGATGACGTCACCGACGATACGGGCGCATTTCTTGAAGGCCGAGTTCGGGCGAATGCCCATCTCGCTCATCGCGTGGATGATGCGCCGATGAACCGGCTTCAGGCCGTCACGAACGTCGGGCAGCGCGCGATGCATGATGGTCGACAGCGCGTAGGCGAGATAACGCTCTTCGAGCGCCGCCTTCAGGTCGATCGGAAGAATGCTGTCATCGTCTCCGCCAGAAGGCGGCAAAATCTCTTGTCCCATACCTTCTGACTAACCGAGATGGTTGATGTGAGCAAGGAATCCGGGCATTGCGGCTGTGGATGAAGTCTCCGAACAGAAAGAAAACAACCGCTAAAACCTTTCTGCCCGAATTTGGACTTTGTTTGCTTATCCCTTCAACATAATTTTAGAAAACACGAAATATAAACCGGCACAAATCCACCGTAGATTATGGCCAACCGCCCACCTGGATCTGAGGAACACCCATGACATTTTACCGGACGACACGGCTCATGCTTTCGGGCGTGGCATTCCTTTCTCTCGCCGGCTCCGCCTTTGCGCTCGATGGCCAGGACCTGCTGAAGAAGATCAATGCCGCCTACACGCTGCAGGGCGGCACGCTCGCAGCCGATGGCGTCGATGTCGACGGCAAGACCGTCACGCTGAAGAACGCCAGCTTCAAGCCGAACAACGGCGGCGCTCTGCCGATCGGCGAAATCACGCTCTCGGGCGTAGAGGAAGATGACGACGGCGGCTACTACATCGAGGAAGCAGCCTTCCCCGACATCAACACCACCAATGACGGCGCGACGCTGACGGTGTCCGAGCTGACGCTTGGCGGCATCTCCATCCCTGCCGATGCCAAGGGCGAAGGCCTCTCCTCCATGCTGCTCTACGAGAGCGCCCACAGCGGTCCGCTGAAGGTCGTCAAGGATGGCGCCGAAGTGTTCTCACTCGGCGGCAGCGATGTGAACCTGACGCTGCGCGAAGATGAGTCCGGCTTCGATTTCGACGGCGCCTTCAAGAGCCTCAAGGCCGACCTCAGCAAGGCGGCCGATCCGCAGAGCAAGGAAGCGATCGAGAAGCTGGCGCTGCAGCAGGTCAATGGCGACATCACCATGAAGGGCGCCTGGGACCTGGCACCGGGCACGATCGACGTGTCCGAGTTCGCCTTCGACTTCAGCAATGTCGGCAAGCTCAACCTGGCCTTCAAGGTCAACGGCTATACGCTCGCCTTCGTGAAGTCGCTGCAGGAAGCCGCCCAGCAGGCGGAAGCCAACCAGAACAAGGACCAGGCGCAGCAGGCCTTCGGCCTTGCCATGCTCGGCCTGTTGCAGCAGCTGTCCTTCGAAAGCGCCCAGATCCGCTTCGACGACGCCTCGATCACCAAGCGCGCGCTTGATTACGCCGGCAGCCAGCAGGGCATGTCGGGCAAGCAGATGGCGGACTCGCTGAAGGCGATGGCGCCGATCATGCTGGCGCAGCTGAACATCCCGGAACTGCAGAACGCCGTATCGGCCGCCGTCAACACCTTCCTCGACGACCCGAAGAGCCTGACGGTCAACGCCGCACCGGAAAAGCCCGTGCCGTTCCCGATGATCATGGGCGCCGCCATGGGTGCACCGAACACGCTGCCGCAGGTGCTCGGCGTGAAGGTTTCGGCGAACGATTGATCGCCTCGACATGAAATCAGGAAGGCCCGGCGCGCATCGCTCGCCGGGCCTTTTTCTATCTTATGCTGTGGCGTTTCAATTCGCTGATCGCGTGATCAGCCGCTGCCAAGAGTTCGTCGGCGCCCGCACCGTCACGTGCCTGGACCGACATTCCCTGAACCATGGCGCCGAGAAAACGGGCAAGCGAGCCGGCGTCGGTGTCGGCGCGCATATCGCCCTCCTCTACCCCACGCTCGATACGCGCCTGGAACGCGCCCAGCGTCTGCAGCCGCAGAGATGAAACGTGAAAGGCGATGTCCTCGTTTTCCGCCGCGCAGTTCAGCACGGCTGTCGAGATCATGCAGCCCTTGGGGTGTTCGGGTGCCGTGAACAGGAATGCGGAGTTCCGCAGGAAACGCGTGAAAGCCGTTACCGTATCGATCTTTTCCTGCAACGGGTTGCCCGGCTCCTGCCGTGGCATGCGGCGGTACTGATCGAGCGTCTCGCGATAGAGATCAGCCTTCGAGCGGAAGGCCGCGTAGAGGCTTTGAGGGGTAATCCCCATGGACGCCGTCAGGTCGGCGATCGATGAGCCATCGTAGCCGTGCTGCCAGAAGACGTCGCGCGCCGCCGCCAGAACGACCTCCCTGTCGAAAGCAGGCGGGCGGCCGCGCTTGCGGGGAGTTTCAGGTTTCGAACTTTCTATATTTTTCACAACGTTCACTCTGGAATTATCTTGCGATCCGTTATATTCAGGAATGGTCATTGTGATTATAGAAGGTTTGATCTCATGAGTCTTCCCCCAGACATCAAGATTGATAACGCGGCGGTATCCTTCGGCGCAGGCGTCGATAAGGCGATCGATGCCGCACTTGACGACAAGCGGCTGGTGGGCGCCGTGGTCCTGATCATGCAAGATGGAAAGCCGGTCTACCGGCGCGCAGCCGGGCTGGCGGACAGGGAGGCCGGACTGGCGATGACCGAGGACACGATCTTCCGCCTTGCCTCGGTCACCAAGCCGATCGTGACGATTGCCGCCATGCGACTGGTCGAACAGGGCCGGATGGGTTTGGACGATCCGATCACACGCTGGCTGCCCGACTTCCGCCCTCGGCTTGCCGATGGTGGGGAAGCGGTCATCCGCCTTCGCCATCTGCTCACCCACACTGCGGGCCTCAGCTACTGCTTCATCGACGAGGATGGTCCCTATACCCGCGCCGGCGTTTCGGACGGCATCGGCGAGCCTGGAATGGCGCTCGCGGAGAACCTGAAGCGCATTGCGAGTGCACCGCTGCGGTTCGCGCCGGGCGAAGGCTGGTGCTACTCTCTGGCGATCGACGTTCTCGGCGGCGTCATCGAGCAGGAAATGGCCATGTCGCTCGACGATGCGGTCGCTGAACTCGTCACCGGCCCGCTCGGGCTTACGGACACTGCGTTTTCGGTGCGCGACCGGAAGCGATTGGCGGCCGCGTACTTCAACGCCTCGCCGGAGCCGGAGCGGATGGGTCAGGAAGCCGTCATTCCAGCGCTGACGGGCTCAGTACGGTTTGCGCCGGACCGGATCTTCGACCCTTCCTCCTATCACTCCGGTGGCGCAGGAATGGCGGGCACGGCGGACGATATACTCCGCATTCTCGAAACCGTCCGCCAGGGCGGAGGCGCGTTGCTATCTGCGGAAACGGTCGCGACCATGATGACCGACCAGGCCAACGGTCTGCGGCAGCAGGTAGAGCCCGGCTCGGGCTTCGGTTTCGGCTGGGCCGTGGTGACCGATCCAGATGCCGCACAGGTTCCGCTGTCTCGCGGCAGCCTGCAATGGGGCGGGGTTTATGGCCACAGCTGGTTCGTGGATCCGACAAGGAAACTGACGGTGGTCGCGCTCACCAATACGACGCTGGAGGGCATGTGGGGCCGGTTCACCGTCGACCTCAAACAGGCGATCTACGCGGCTCTCTGACATTGTCCGAAAACGAAAAAAGACCGACTTGCGCCGGGCTTTTCTTATTCAAGCGATGTTCGCTCAGTCCTTCTTGACCGGCGGCATGACGCGCAGCGACAGTTCCATCAGCTGCTTCGGCGTTGCCGGCGACGGGGCGTTCATCAGGAGGTCCTGCGCCTGCTGGTTCATCGGGAACAGCGTGATTTCGCGCAGGTTCTTGGCGCCGAGCAGCAGCATCACCACACGGTCGATACCGAAGGCGCAGCCGCCATGCGGAGGCGCGCCGTACTGGAAGGCGCGGTACATGCCGCCGAAGCGCTCTTCGACATCCGTCTGGCTGAGGCCGACCAGTTCGAAGGCCTTGACCATGGCTTCCGGCGACTGGTTACGGATCGAGCCCGAGGCGATTTCGAAGCCGTTGCAAACGGCGTCGTACTGGTAGGCCTTGAGCGACAGCGGATCTTGGCTCTGCAGCGCTTCGAGGCCGCCCTGCGGCATCGAGAAGGGGTTGTGGGCGAAGTCGATCTTCTTGTCTTCCTCGCTCCATTCGTAGAACGGGAAGTCGATGATCCAGCACAGTTCGAAACGGTCGCGATCGACCAGGTTCAGGTCTTCGCCCGCCTTGGTGCGCGCTTCGCCCGCGAACTTGTAGAACTTCGCCGGTTCACCGGCGACGAAGAAGGCGGCGTCGCCTGCTTCAAGGCCGAGCTGGACACGGAGCGCTTCGGTGCGTTCTTCGCCGATGTTCTTGGCGAGCGGACCGGAACCGCCGACCTTGCCGTCTTCTTCCTTCCAGAAGATGTAGCCGAGGCCCGGCTGGCCGAGCGACTGCGCCCAGGCGTTCATACGGTCGCAGAATGCGCGGGAACCACCAGTTTTGGCCGGGATCGCCCAGACTTCGACCTTCGGGTTAGACGCGATCATGCCGGCGAAGACCTTGAAGCCGGAGCCTGCGAAGTGCTCGGTGACGGCCTGCATCTCGATCGGGTTACGCAGGTCGGGCTTGTCGGAGCCGTACTTGCGGATCGCGACGTCGTAAGGAATACGCGGCCATTCCTTGGTGACCGGCTTGCCTTCGGCGAACTGCTCGAAGACCGAGGTCATGATCGGGGCCATCGTATCCCAGACGTCTTCCTGGGTGACGAAGCTCATTTCCAGGTCGAGCTGGTAGAATTCGCCCGGCAGGCGGTCGGCGCGCGGGTCTTCATCGCGGAAGCACGGCGCGATCTGGAAGTAGCGGTCGAAACCGGCCACCATCAGGAGCTGCTTGTACTGCTGCGGCGCCTGCGGCAGGGCGAAGAACTGGCCGGGGTGAATACGGCTGGGCACGAGGAAGTCGCGCGCGCCTTCCGGCGAGGACGCCGTAAGGATCGGGGTCGTGTATTCGCCGAAGCCGGCAGACGTCATGCGGTTGCGGATGTCGGAAATGATCTGGCTGCGCTTGACGATGTTCTTGTGCAGCGTCTCGCGGCGCAGATCGAGGAAGCGGTACTTTAGGCGGATGTCCTCGGGATAATCCGGCTCGCCGAAGACCGGCAGCGGCAGTTCCTTGGCTTCAGAGAGGACTTCGATCTCCTGGGCATAGAGTTCGATCTCGCCGGTCGCCATGTTCTTGTTGACGGTGTCTTCCGACCGCGCCTTGACGACGCCGTCGATGCGGATGACCCACTCGCCGCGAACGGTCTCGGCGATCTTGAAGGCGGGGCTATCCGGATCGGCGACGACCTGGGTCATGCCGTAATGGTCGCGAAGGTCGATGAAGAGAACGCCGCCATGGTCACGAACGCGGTGGACCCAGCCGGAAATCCGGACATTGGCGCCGACATCCGACTTGCGGAGGGCTGCACATGTGTGGCTGCGGTAACGATGCATCATCTCAATTTCCAGTATTTGGCTTGAAGACGGCAGCAGGGGCTTCAAAAGCTCTCTCGCGCCGACAAGAAAATCGGGCGGAAAAGCGCATGGACGGCCTGATTTGTCAAGACTTGGCACGGCTCACGCGTGCTTTGCGCCCGGTTTTCGACGCGGCTGCAACCTTATCATATGCCAAGCTCTGCGGCAGTTTGGCTGCACGAGGCATATTGCTGAAGGTCGCGGTCAACTTTAAAGAGGACGTATCATTCTTCTCCGGAGTCCCGCCATGCCCCTCCTCACCCGCCGCAACCTTCTGAAGGCTTCCGCCGTCGCCGGCGCTTACGGGGTAGGCATCGGCATCGCGGGCAAGTTCGGCATGGCGGAAGCGGCACCGGAGCCGCAGGTACTGAAAGCGCTGAAGACGCAGGCGACGTTGACCGACGCCGGCGTGACCAAGAACATCATGACTTGGGATGCTGTGGGGGGTGACGCGCAGGGCGGCGCGGCGATGCCGCCGGTGCTGCGCATGACCAAGGGCAAGCCTTATGCGGCGCGGCTGACCAACACGCTCGACGAACCCACTACCATTCATTGGCATGGCCTGCGCATTCCCAACAAAATGGACGGCGTGCCGTTCATGACGCAGCCGTATGTCTATACCGGCGACAGCTTCGACTACGCGTTCACGCCGCCCGATGCCGGCACCTTCTGGTATCATCCGCACTGCAACACGCTGGCACAGATGGGTCAGGGCATGACCGGCGTGATCGTGGTCGATGATCCGGCCGACCCGACATTCGATTCCGAAGTCGTCCTCAACCTCCGCGACTGGCGCCTTGGCGGCGACGGCCAGTTCATTGCGGCATTCCGGCCGCGCGATGCGGCGAAGACCGGCACTTACGGCACGGTGCGCACCGCGAACTGGCATCAGGAGCCGCAATATGACGCGCCGGCAGGTGGCCTGATCCGCCTGCGCATCGCCGTCACCGACGTAACACGCATCTTCTCGCTGAAGATGGAAAGTGCCGAAGCGACCGTGATCGCGATCGACGGCAATCCCGTGCCGAAGCGCTTCCCGCTCGACCTGTTGCTGATCGGCCCGGGCCAGCGCCTCGATCTTGCCGTTCGCATGCCAGATTCCGAAGGCGCGGTTGCGACGCTGGAGGACATTCGCGGAACGACGCCAAAAACGATCGCCAAGCTGCGTTCGGTCGGCACGTCCCTCAAGCGCAATGTCGGCGACCTCGCGGCACTCGCCGAGAACCCAGTCGCCAAGGCCGATCTCTCCACGGCGGAGAAGATCTCGGTCGTGCTCAGCGCCACCGCCGAGAATGCGCCGGTCGACAGCATCTGCGGCACGCTGGGTTACAGCTTCTGGGCCATCAACAAGGTGCCGTGGCCGGGCGACACGAGCGACCCGACAGCACCGCTTTCGGAACTAAAGCTCGGCAAGAGCTATATCCTGCAGCTGGAGAACGTGACGCCGCATACGCATCCGATCCACCTGCACGGGATGAGCTTCACGGTACTCTCATCGTCCACGCGGGAGGTCATGCCGCTCGTCACCGACACCTATCTGGTGCAGCCGGACGAGAAGGTGCAGCTAGCCTTTGTCGCCGACAATCTCGGCGATTGGCTGTTGCATTGCCACATCATTGAGCATCAGAAGACCGGCATGACGAGTTATGTCAGGGTTGTTTGACCACTCTTTGCCGGTAGCGGTTGACATATTGGGCCGAAAGGAGAAGGAAGGTTCAACTATGTCTATCCTGCGAATGAATTGAGATGATTGAAACAACCGCCGATTTGGAGGCGGCCTGCATCGAGCTGGCCAAGTCAGAATTCATTACTATCGACACCGAGTTTCTGCGAGAGACGACGTTCTGGCCGGAGCTTTGCTTGATCCAGATGGCGAGCCCGACGACGGAAGTGCTTGTCGATCCGCTGGCCAAGGGTCTCGACCTGAAACCCTTCTTCGAGCTGATGGCCAATTCCAGCGTGCTGAAGGTGTTCCACGCCGCGCGCCAGGATATCGAAATCATCTACAACCGTGGCGGCCTCATTCCGCATCCGATCTTCGACACGCAGGTTGCGGCGATGGTCTGCGGCTTTGGCGATTCCGTCTCCTACGACCAGCTGGTCAGCCGGACCAAGGGCGTGCAGATCGACAAGTCCTCGCGCTTCACCGACTGGAGCCGCCGTCCGCTTTCCGAAAAGCAGCTCGACTATGCGCTGGCGGACGTGACGCATCTGCGCGACGTCTACCTCTATCTCAAGGCAGAGCTGGAACGCGAAGGCCGTTCCTTGTGGCTCTCCGAGGAGATGGATGTGCTCGAGGCGAAAGAGACCTACGACATTCATCCCGACGACGCCTGGCAGCGCCTGAAGATGCGCCTGCGCAAGCCGCAGGAGCTTGCCGTGCTGAAATACGTGGCCGCGTGGCGCGAGCGTGAAGCGCGCAGCCGCAACGTGCCGCGTTCGCGCGTCATCAAGGACGACGCGATCTATGAGATCGCCCAGCAGCAGCCGAAGGACGCCGAGGCGCTTGGCCGCCTGCGCACCATCCCGAAGGGCTGGGAACGGTCGTCGGCCGGTGCCGCCGTCGTCGAGGCGGTGAATACGGCCCTTGCGCTCCCCAAGGCCGAGATGCCGCACGCGCCAAGACAGACCCAGGCGCCGGAGGGAGCCGCGGCCGCAGCCGAGCTCCTGAAGGTTCTGTTGAAGCTGATCTCGGAAAAGCACGGCGTCGCGCCCAAGGTGATCGCCAACAGCGAGGATCTGGACAAGATCGCTGCCGAGGGCGAAAACGCCGATGTGGGCGCGCTGCGCGGCTGGCGCCGCGAGCTGTTCGGCGATCCCGCCCTGCAGCTGATCAAGGGCGACGTCGCGTTGCGCTTCGTCGGCAAGAAGGTCGAGACGGTCGCTCTGTAAGTCGCGACGCAAATTTTGCGTCGCCTCGATTCAGGCCATAACTGCGCCCAATCATTCACCTAAATCTTTTTGGGAGGGATATCCAATCCCCTTCCGAAAGGGCTTTCGCGCGCCTACATTGCTTGAGACGCACGCTGGCCAAGGCTGAACGAAAAGACCCTTATGAGAGAAGTATCCCCAGTCCAGAACTGGCTTCTGATCATGCTCGTCATGGCGGGAAGCGGCGTGCTCTACAGCGTCATGTTCTTCCAGGACAGCCGCCCGTTCATCGGCGCAGTGTTCGCGCTGTGCATGGGCATGCCGATCATCGCCTTCGAGCGAAAGGTGATCTTTCGCGAACTGCGCAACCGGGTTGAAGCGCTGCCGACGCTGACGTTCTTCCTCGCCGAGCTTTTCATCTACGAAGTGCTGATGAGCATCGGCTTTGCAGCCGCCGGCCTCTCGCTATGGGGAACGGGCATTGTCATTCCCCATTCCTGGGTCGACATGGTGGTGCTGCCGTTCAACGCTTTTCTTTACGCGCTGGCCGTCTGCTCGCTGATGATCTTCGTTCTCAGAGTTCGCGAGTTGCTGGGCCGTGAGGTGTTCACCAGCATGCTCATCAGCCGCTACCGCAAGCCGGTCAGCGAAGAGCGGGTGTTTCTCTTCATCGATCTGGTCGATTCGACGACCTTCGCGGAGAAGCACGGAGATCTGCGCGCGCAGCAGATGCTGAGCTCGCTATTCGCGACCTTTGCCGAGCCGGTGCGCAAGTACAAGGGAACGATCGTCGACTATGTCGGCGATGCCGCCATCATTACATGGCCGCTGGACCGCGGCGTCAAATTCGCGCGATGCGTCAACTGCATCTTCGACATCATCAATGCGATCGAGGCGGATGCCGAGAGCTGGCTGACGACCTATGGGCAGGTGCCGAGGCTGCGTGCCGCGCTGCATGGCGGCAGCATCATCACCGCTGAAATCGGTGTCGACCATCACAAGATCACGTATTTCGGCGACACGATCAACACGGCATCGCGGCTTGAATCCTTGTGCAAGACGCTGAACCGCTCGGTGCTGATCTCGACTGACCTCGCCCAGCGGATCCAGCTGCCGGCCAAGGTTGTGGCGGAGGATCTCGGCCAACATGCCGTCAAGGGACGCGGACAGAGCCTCGGCGTGATCTCGCTCGTCAAGGCGGACGACCGCATAGCGTCACCAAAGCTTCACGCGGGTGTCAAAGCGCCGACATAAGAGGCCTGCTAATCGAAGCCCGCATTCCATCACATGGGGGTTTCGATGAAAAATGCTCTTCTTGCTTCTGTTTCATTTGTTCTTTTGATCGCCAGTTCGGCCATGGCCGACCAGCAGCAGTTTCCCGCAAAGCTCGCCGGCCAGGCTATTCTGCCGGCGAACACCATGGTGCCGGCTCCCGCCGATGCACCTGAGTTCCTCAAGCACTCCGGCAAGTTCACGACGCCGGACCGCAAGCGCACCGAGGCGCTCGGCACCGTTCCGGGCAAGGACGGCGCGCGCGTGACCGACCTCAAGCTTCCCTTCGACGGACAGCCGATCCAGGGCTTCTCCGGCATCAAGACCATGGAAGACGGCACGTTCTGGACGTTGTCCGACAATGGCTTCGGCTCGAAGGCAAACTCCAGCGACGCCATGCTTTTCCTGCATCAGGTGAAGTTCGACTGGGCCACCGGCAAGGTAGAGGTCGTCAAGAACCTGTTCCTGTCCGATCCCGACAAGAAGGCACCCTTCCCGATCGTGCTTGAAGGTGCTGAGAAGCGCTACCTCACAGGCGCTGATTTCGACATCGAATCCATCCAGCCAGTCGCCGACGGCTTCTGGATCGGCGAAGAGTTCGGGCCCTACATCCTGAAATTCGACACCGAGGGCAAGCTGACCGACGTGATCTCGACCGTCGTCAACGGCAAGCCGGTGCTGTCGCCCGACCATCCGACGCTCTCGGTTCCGGCAAACCCGGTTGCCAAGATGCCCGCCTTCAACGTGAAGCGTTCCGGCGGCTTCGAAGGCCTTGCGATGTCGAAGGACGGAAGCAAGCTCTACGGCCTACTCGAAGGCCCGCTCTTCCAGGAAGACGGCAAGGTCGAGGCGGTCGATGGCCGCACGGGCCTGCGCATCGTTGAGTTCGACACGGCGGCCAAGAACTGGACCGGCCGCAGCTGGCTCTATCCGCTGGAAGAAAAGGGCATCGCGATCGGCGACTTCAACATGCTTGACGACACCACCGCGCTGGTGATCGAGCGTGACAACGGCGCCGGCAGCAAGGACAAGGCTTGCGCCGACCCGAAGCAGCCGAAGGCAGATTGCTTCGAGGCTCCCGCCGAGCTGAAGCGCATCTACAAGATCGAGTTCAACGACGCCAACGTGAACGGCGCCGTTCGCAAGATTGGCTATATCGATCTTCTCGACATCAAGGATCCGGACAACAAGAAAAAGGCCGGCACCAAGGATGGCGTCTACGACATGCCGTTCGTGACGATCGAAAACGTCGACCGCGTCGATGCCACCCATATCGTGGTCGGCAACGACAACAACCTGCCCTTCTCCGCCGGCCGCGCCGTCGACAAGGCTGACGACAACGAGTTCAGCCTGCTCGAAGTCGGCGAACTGCTGAACGCTAAGTAAGCAGCGTTGGAAATCAAAACGGCCCCCGTTCGAAAGAGCGGGGGCCGTTTTGTTTGGATGGAATTGAACGGCGGCAGCGCTATTCGAAGCGGAACGCCAGGCGCTTGTTGGTGAGCTTCGCAAGCTGCTGCAGGCGGCCATCGAGACGCTCGCCGGCGAAGTCGCGATACTCCGAGGGCACGACGAATTCGAGGTCGAGATCGGGATCGTTGGACTTGCGGAAGGTCAGGTTGCGGACGATGCCGGGCATCGAGGCCGAAAACAGGTAGACGACACGCAGCATGCCGCCGAGCAGCTTGGCACGCTCGACATATTGCGGCGTCGCGATTGTTGCCAGCGGGCTGGTCGCGCCGTCGTCGTGCAGGCCTTCGAAGCGGTAGTAATTGGCAAGCGCGATGAAGGCGCGGCCGGGATGGCTGATGCCGACGAAGGAGGTGTGGGCGATGATGTTCAGCGCCTGCAGGCCGCGATAATCGGGATGGGCGCGCCAGCTGATGTCGGCAAGCAGGCAGGCGGCCTGGCGATAGCGGGCCTCCTCCGGCGTCTCCAGGATATCGAAGAACGGCATCATCCGGCCGGTCCATTCCGAGAGCTCGCGGGCATGTTCGGGTGAGCGGGCACGCAGGATCGCCAGTTCGCGAGCCGCTTCCAGCAGCGGATCGGCGCGGCGTTCGCTTTCGGAGAGAAGCGAGTAGAGATAGCCCTCGCGCACGCCCTGCCCTGAGAAGGAGATCACCGAGGGCTTCATGACGCTCAGCACTTCCTTCATCGCAATGGCGCCGAAGGGCAGCAATGCGCGGCGATACTTCGAAACCGCCATCCAGGCGGGATCCTTGGAGTCCCTCGCTGCATCGACCTGATCGAGAAACAGCATCATCTGCTCGAGCGAGATCTCGTAGCCCTGCATCATGTGCAGCGGATAGTTGGTCATCTCCATGTGCAGCTTGGCGATGTTTCGCCAGGTGCCGCCGACGGCGTAGAACGTGCGCCCCTCGCCCTGGGCCAGAAGCTTGGAGATGGTCTTCACGTGCTTGCGGGCAAAGGTGCGGGCCTTTTCCATCGAGCCGCCGGCATATTCCGACAGGCGCAGGCCGCCGAGCGGCAGCGTCACGCCCTGCCCGAGCTCCTTGCCCTTGATGTCGATCAGCTCCAGAGAGCCGCCGCCGAGGTCACCGGCGATACCATCCGGCGTGTAGAAGCCGCTGACAATGCCGAGCGCGGAAAACTTGGCTTCTTCTTCACCAGAGAGAACGCGCACCTTGCGCTGCAGGATGGTTTCGGCGCGATGGATGAAATCCGGGCCATTCGAGGCCTCGCGGGCAGCAGCCGTCGCCAGCACGTACATGGTGGCCGCACGTGCCTGATCGGACAGCGCCTTGAAGCGATGCAGAGCGGAAAGCGCACGTTCGACGCTGGCCTCGTCCATCTTGCCTGTGAGCGCTATGCCCTTACCGAGACCGCAGAGAACCTTTTCGTTGAAAAGGATCGTGGGCGATCTCGACAAGCCTTCATAGATGACCACACGGATCGAGTTCGACCCGATATCGACAACGGAGACCGGAGCAATCCCTGGAAGGCGCCCCTGGGCTTCTGATTCAACCATGCAGGTCCAGTTTTATCGTTTCGTGCGGCCGGAAAGAAGGCCGGCAATCAGCTTTGGCGCACTGGATTTCAACGCTTCACCACGGCCCGAAAGGCTGGGATTGGTCATGAAATACTGTTGCGCGTTGAACGGCTCCTCGCCCTTGCGCACCTCCATGCGCCTTGACGTCCCGTCGGCCAATATCTCGTAGCTTTGTTGATTGTCAATGAGGTTGCCCAGCATGATCTGTGACAAAACCTGCTCGTGCACGGTCGGATTGATCAGCGGAACCAGCGTTTCGACGCGACGATCGAGGTTTCTCGGCATCATGTCGGCGGAGCCGATATAGACCAGCGCCTTGTCCGACGGCAGGCCGTGACCATTGCCGAAGCAGAAGATGCGGCTGTGCTCGAGGAAGCGGCCGACGATCGACTTGACGCGGATGTTTTCCGACAGGCCAGGAACCTGCGGGCGCAGGCAGCAGATGCCGCGGATGACGAGATCGATCTCGACACCGGCATGGCTCGCCGTATAGAGCGCGTCGATGATTTCGGGATCGACGAGCGAGTTCATCTTCATCCAGATGGCCGCCGGCGCGCCATTCTTGGCGTGCTTGATCTCTTCGTTGATGTGACGAAGGATGCGCGAGCGCAGCGTATAGGGCGATACGGCGAGCTTCATGCTCTCTTCCGGCTCGCCATAGCCGGTGATGAAGTTGAAGATATTGGCCATGTCGTGCGCAATGACAGGATTGCAGGTGAAGAACGACAGGTCGGTATAAATCTTCGCGGTGATCGGATGATAGTTGCCGGTGCCGAGATGGCAGTAGCTGCGCAGCTTGCCCTCTTCGCGGCGAACGACCAGCGACATCTTCGAGTGGGTCTTCAATTCGATGAAGCCGAAGACGACCTGCACGCCGGCGCGTTCGAGGTCGCGCGCCCAGCGGATGTTGGCCTCTTCGTCGAAACGCGCCTTCAGCTCGACCAGCGCGGTGACCGACTTGCCGGATTCAGCCGCGTCGATCAGCGCGCGGACGATCGGGCTGTCGTTGGAGGTGCGGTAGAGCGTCTGCTTTATCGCCAGGACGTCAGGATCGCGCGCAGCCTGGAGCAAAAACTGGACCACCACGTCGAAGGACTCGTAAGGGTGGTGAACCACCATGTCCTTTTCGCGGATGGCGGCGAAGCAATCGCCGGCGTGCTCGCGAACGCGTTCGGGAAATCGCGCGTTGTAAGACGGGAAGCGCAGATCGTCGCGCGGCGCCTTGGTGATCTCCGACAGCGTGTTCAGCGCCAGCAGGCCCGGCAGAACGGCCACGCGGTTATCGGGCACGTTGGTCGCTTGGACCACGAACTGGCGGAGCGAGGCCGGCATTTCGGAATCGGTTTCGAGGCGGATGACCGAACCGCGGCGGCGGCGCTTCAGCGCGGTTTCAAAGAAGCGGACGAGATCTTCGGCTTCTTCTTCAACTTCGATATCGCTGTCGCGGATGATGCGGAACGTACCGGAACCCTGCACCTCATAGCCGGGGTAGAGCCGGTAGATGAAGATATTGGCGACGTCCTCGAGCGTGATGTAGCGAATCGTGTTGCCGTCATCGGGCAGGCGCACGAAACGATCGAGCGCCGGCGGCAGGCGGAGCAGCGCCGTCATCGGCTCGCGGCCATTCTTGCTGACCAGCTGCAGGCCGATCGAGAAGCCGAGATTGGGGATGAAGGGGAACGGGTGCGCCGGGTCGATCGACAGCGGCGTCAGCACCGGGAAGATCGCCTGCTCGAACTCGGTCGCGAGCCAGTTGCGATCGCTCTCGCTGAGCGCGCCAGGGCGGACGATCAGGATGTCTTCCTTGGCGAGATATTGCTGCAGCACGGCCAGCGAGGCCTGCTGCTCCATCTGCAGATTGTCAATTTCCTGCAGGATGGACTCGAGCTGCTCGGCCGGCGTCTTGCCGTCAGGCGTGCGCACAACGATGTTCTGGCGCACCTGGCCTTCAAGACCGGCAACGCGCACCATGAAGAATTCGTCGAGGTTGGCAGCCGAGATCGACAGGAAGCGAACGCGCTCGAGCAGCGGATGCTCGGTGTTCAGCGTCTCCTCGAGAACGCGGCGATTGAAATGCAGCCAGGAAAATTCGCGGTTGATGAAGCGCTCGGGGCTGGAGAGCAGTTCTTCAAGCGGCGGAACATTCGCCTTGGTTTCGGGAGCCGTTTCCTGGTTTCCCGCGACTGCACTGTCCATCGTTCGATCGTCCCCTCATTATTGCGCCAAGCCGAATATATCAGTTTCACGACGGAACTGTGACAGTCAATCAGCCGGATCGGAATTGCCCAATTCATTCAACACTTCAGCGGCGAGCGCGCGCGTGATCTTGGTGCCGCGGGAGAGCGCCAATCGGTCCAGCCGCTCGACGATCGTCTGCGCGGCGTTCAGCGATCGTTCCATCCTGACGACAATATAGAGCACCAGTTTGTCATCTATATAAAGCTGGCGATCGGCAAACAGCTTGACGATGACCTGCGACAGCAGTTCCTCGTCCGGCTCGCCAATTTCGACGACGGTCGCGGCCTTCAGGCGAGAGCGCAGATCGGCCAGCTCGACAGGCCAGGACATTGGCCAGAGGCGGCTTGTCATCAGCAGGCTGTGGCCGTTTTCACGCACGCTGTTGATGACATGAAACAGCTCGGTGTCGTCGAAGCCGAGACGATCGACGTCCTCAAACAAGACCGGGCCGTTGGCTGCATCGACCGCCGCATTGGCGCCGGCCTTCGGGTGGATGAGCGTGGCGCCGCTGTGGTCCTTCCAGATATTGGCGAGATGCGACTTGCCCGATCCGACCGGGCCGGCGAGGATGACGACGGGCGACGGCCAGTTCGGCCAGGCATCGACGATCTCGACAGCCGCCGCCAGCCGCTCGGAGATCAGGAGATCGTCACGACCGGTCGCGGCATCATGAGAAAAGGCCAAGGGGAGCTGCTCCACGGGCTTGCGCCTTGAGTCAGCGTTTTTCACGTCAGTCATTTTGGGCCAGCTTTTGTCTTCCGTACCGGGGTGGCCTTCGCCTCGCCCGCATACAGGTCGCTCTCAAGATACCGTGAAAGCGCAAAGCGAACAAGGACGCCGACGGCGGCAGCGGCCGGCACGGCCACGAGCAGCCCGACGAAGCCGAACAGCGCACCGAAGGCAAACAGCGCAAACATCAGCCAGACCGGGTGCAGGCCAACGCTGTGGCCGACGAGCTTCGGCTGCAGGATGTTGCCTTCCATGAACTGGCCGCTGAAGAAGACCGCGAGAACCGCGCCGACCCAGATATAGTCAGGCCAGAACTGCACGAGCGCCACGCCGACTGCGGCGATCAGGCCAACCGTGGAACCCACATAGGGAATGAAGCTGATCATGCCGGCGAAGAGGCCGATAAGCAGGCCGAAGTTCAGCCCTACCAGCGACAGGCCGACCGCATACCAGATGCCGAGGATCAAGCAGAGAGACCCCTGCCCGCGAATGAAGCCGGCGATCGCCTGATCGATCTCGCGCATGATCTGGTGGACGTTGGCGACGTAATCGCGGGGCACATACTTGTCGATATTGGCGACCATGCGGTCCCAATCGAGCAGCATGTAGAAGGCGACAACGGGCGTCACGACCATCAGTGAGATCACGTTGACGACAGCAAGGCCGGAGCTCCAGACCTGACTGAACAGCCCGGTGAGCAGGCCGAAGCCCTGAGACAGGATTTCTGAGAAATTGTTCTTGATGGTGCCGAGCTGGTTCTTGATCCAATCCGGCAGCATCGAGTTCTGCTGCTTGGCGATGAAGGTCTGCAGCTGATCGATATAACCAGGCAGACGGCCGGCAAAATCGGCGAACTGGCTGGCAAGGATCGGGATCAGGATCATCAGCGCCAGCACGATCAGGATAACGAAGGCGATCAGGATGACGATGGTGGCCATCAGACGGCTGAGGCCGAGCCTCTCCAGCCGATCGGCGACCGGGTCGAGGAAATAGGCGATCGCCATGCCGGCCAGGAACGGCAGCAGGATGGAGCTGAACACCAATAGGAAGGCGATGAAGGCGGCGAGCACGAACAGCCAGAAGATAACCTGGCGCTTCAGACCGGCGCCGCTAACCTGGTGTGGCATCATGTTCTCCGCTGATCGAACGTCGGTACTCGCCGCATCGCAGCGATACGGCCTGCGAGCCACATAGGATGCACCCGCGAGAATGGTCAACCCCAGCGTCCAATTTCCCAGAAGCTCCGTTCAAAAGAGCGGGAAATTGGGGCTTTTGCCACGCAACGCCTTGCATAAAGCCCCCTGTCATGCAATTGCGACCCGCATGTGACGCGGGGATATTTCCCGCCCGACGACAGCCATCGGAGAGCAGTATGAGCCAGTCCGGAAAAAACGGTCTCACCTATAGCGATGCAGGCGTGGATATCGACGCTGGCAACCTTCTCGTCGAAAAGATCAAGCCCGCCGTACGCTCGACCCGCCGCCCCGGCGCGGATGGCGAAATCGGCGGCTTCGGCGGCCTGTTCGACCTGAAGGCCGCGGGCTTCACCGATCCGGTTCTGGTTGCCGCCAATGACGGCGTCGGCACCAAGCTGAAGATCGCGATCGATGCCGATTATCACGACACCGTCGGCATCGACCTCGTCGCCATGTGCGTCAACGATCTCGTCGTCCAGGGCGCCGAGCCGCTGTTCTTCCTCGACTACTTCGCGACCGGCAAACTCGATCCCGACCAGGGTGCGGCGATCGTCGAAGGCATTGCCGCCGGCTGCCGCGACGCGGGCTGTGCGCTGATCGGCGGCGAGACCGCCGAAATGCCGGGCATGTACTCCTCCGGCGATTACGATCTGGCCGGCTTTGCCGTCGGTGCGGCCGAACGCGGCAAGCTGCTGCCCTCGGGCGATATCGGCGAAGGCGACGTCATCCTCGGCCTCGCCTCCTCGGGCGTTCACTCCAACGGCTTCTCGCTGGTGCGCAAGATCGTCGGCATTTCCGGCCTCGCCTGGGATGCGCCGGCACCGTTTGCTGACGGCAAGACGCTGGGCGAAGCCCTGCTGACCCCAACCCGCATCTATGTGAAGCAGCTCTTGAGCGTCATCCGCGAGACCGGCGCGATCAAGGCGCTGGCGCACATCACCGGCGGCGGCTTCCCCGAGAATATTCCGCGTGTACTGCCGAAGCACCTCGCCGCAGAGATCGATCTTGCCGCCGTCAAGGTTCCGGCCGTGTTCTCCTGGCTGTCGAAGACCGGCGGCGTCGAGGCGAACGAAATGCTGCGTACCTTCAACTGCGGCATCGGCATGATCGCCGTCGTCTCCGCCGAGAATGCCGACACCGTGATTTCGGCGCTGGAAGCGCAGGGTGAAAGCGTCGTGCGGCTCGGCCGGATGATCGCACGCGCTGAAGGCGCTCACGGCACGCTCTACAAGGGCACGCTCGCCATATGACGTCTCCGCGCAAACGCGTCGTCGTCTTCATCTCCGGCGGCGGCTCCAACATGATGGCGCTCGTTGCCGCCGCGAAGGCTCAGGATTTCCCGGCCGAAATCGTCGGCGTGATCTCCGACAAGCCGGATGCCGGTGGCCTTGCCAAGGCAACCGCCGAGGGCATCGCGACCTTCGCCTTTCCGCGCAAGGATTACGCCAGCAGGGAAGCACACGAAGAGGCGATCTTCGCAGCGCTGGACGCGCTTTCGCCCGACATTCTCTGCCTGTCGGGCTATATGCGGCTCTTGAGCGGCACGTTCATTCAGCGCTACGAGGGGAAGATGATCAACATCCACCCCTCCCTACTGCCGCTATTCCCCGGCCTGCACACGCACCAGCGCGCCATCGACGCCGGCATGCGGATCGCCGGCTGCACGGTGCATTTCGTGACCGAGGGCATGGATGAAGGTCCGGTCATCGGCCAGGCGGCTGTGCCTGTACTCTCCGACGACACCGCCGACGCGCTGGCGGCGCGCGTGCTGACGGTCGAGCACCAGATCTATCCGCAAGCGCTCAGGCTCTTTGCCGAGGGCAAGGTTCGGATGGAAGGCGGCAAGGCTGTCAGGACTACCGATGCTTCCGACAATGCCACAACCGGCGCTGTTATCTCCGCCTGATCAGCGATTGTCTGGAGATTGACCGGCGGGATGATGCGGATCATCATGTGCGTGGCCCACGGAGCGACGCCATGACCATTACCGTCAACATCGATGAAGCAAGCCTTCCCGAACTCCTTGCCAAGGTCGAAGCCGGCGAGGAGGTTGTTATCCTGCGCCATGGGGTGCCCGTGGCGAGGATGGCGGCCGTCAACGCGCCACATCAAAACCAGGAACTTGTCGACGCCATCATTCGCGAGCGTGCCGGTCGCAAGCCGGTGACGCAAGCCGAAATAGCCGAATGGAAGCAAATAGGACGACGCTGATGACATTTGTTGTCGATGCGTCACTTGCGCTTGCATGGTTTCTTCCGGATGAAGTCAACCCGGTTGCCGATGATATCTTGAGGCGTGTGGCGCACGGGGGTGCCTACGTGCCAGACCTGTTTTGGCATGAAATGCGCAACGTGTTGGTCACCTCATGTCGCCGCAAACGATTGTCACGTGACGAGGCAAGACTTTCTCTATCGCGTCTTGCACAGCTTCCTCTCGTCACCCGGACTATCTCCGATAGCGTGGCCGTATTCGACCTCGCGGAACACCATCAGCTGACGGCCTATGATGCAGCCTATTTAGCGCTTGCTATCGACTTGACGCTGCCGCTTGTCACCGTGGACAAGAAGCTGATGGGAGCAGCGACCCATCAAGGCGTGCCGCTGCTCCGCTGAATTGACCTGATCGTTACGCCGCAATCGCCCGTGGCTGATGCAGCGTGCCGTCGCTGTAGACGAAGCGGCCGCCGCGGAAGGTGGCGCGGATGCGGTGGATGTCGCCGGCTTCGACGACCACCAGATCGGCGCGCTGGCCTATGGCGATTTCGCCGCGGTCGGTAAGGCCAGCGGAGCGGGCGGCGTTCTTGGTTGCCATGGCAACGGCGGTCGGCAGGTTGGTGGCCTCGGCGATCTTGAAGATGCCGGGAACGAAGGCGGCCGGGTGATAATCGGCGGCGATGACGGAGAGGACACCGGCACGGGCGGCATCGAGAGCGCTGAGATTACCCGACATCGACTGGCCGCGCAGCGCGTTCGGCGCACCCATCAGCGTCCAGAGGCCACGGCGGCGTGCCTCTTCGGCGGCCGGCAGCGTTACCGGGAATTCGCTGATCGTGACGCCCATCTCGTGCATCTGAGCCACCTTTTCGGCGCTGTCGTCGTCATGCGAGGCGAGCGACAGCTTGTGGCGCAGCGACAGGTCGACGATATGGCGAAGCCTGGTCTCGATTTCGGGATTGTCGCGCATGGCGATGCGCTTGGCGACCATCTCGGCGGCCATTTCCTCGGAGATGGCACGGCGCTCGGCCATGCTCAGAATGTAGCTCTGGATGTCGTTATACTGGCCCTGCCCCGGTGTGTGATCGGTCAGAGAGACCATGTCGACATGGCCGGCATCAAGCAGCTTTTCGAGCGCAGGGGCCGCGCCGACATTGGTGATCTCATAGCGCGCGTGGACGCGGTGATCGATCAAGAGGTCATCCTTGAAACGGCTGACACCCTCGATGACGGCACAGGTGGTTTCCAGCGAGCGGACGTGGCCGTAGACGCTTTCGGTGGCGAAAGAGACAGCGGCATAGGCGGTCGTCACGCCGTGGGCGGCGAGCTTCTTGTCGAGCTCGTGGATGGAGAAGCCGATCGGCATCATGGCGTTGGGGCGCGGCGCGATCTCGCGCTCGATCATGTCGCCGTGGAGATCGATGAACCCCGGCATCAACAGGCGACCTTCGCCATCGATTGCGGCATTGGCGACCATCTCCGGGCGGATCTCGGCGATAACGCCATCCTCGATGCGAACCGAGCCGTTGTTCACGACCTCATCTGGCAGAACGATCGTGAAATTGCTGAGCCACATCGGCTTTCTCCTCATATCAGGCAATTATGACAAGCCGGAGCCGATAGCCCCGATTCATGACATGTGAATGAACGTCTCAGGGCTTATTCAAGGCAGCCCTGTTCAGCGCCGCCCATTGCAGCAGAATGATCGTCTTGAAGTCGATGATCTCGCCGCTGGCGATCATCTTCACTGCGTCATCGAGCGGGATTTCGACGACCTCGATGTCCTCATGCTCCTCGGCCAGTCCGCCACCTTCCGAGACACGATCTTCGGTGTCGATAGAGGCCGCGAAGAAGTGGACGAGCTCGGCGTTGGCGCCGGGGGAGCTGTAGGCCTTGAAGAGGAAACGGACATCGCGGACGCGGAAGCCGGTTTCCTCGATGGCTTCGCGGCGGATGGCGGCTTCCGGCTCGTCGCCATCGAGCAGACCGGCCGGCGTCTCCAGCATCCAGGCCGGCTCGCCGTGGAGATAGACGGGCAGACGGAACTGGCGGACGAGGACGACGGTGTCGCGCTTTGGGTCATGCAGCAAGATCGTGGCGGCGGGTGTGCGGTGGTAGATCTCGCGGTGAATGCGGTGCGTTTCGCCGTCGGAGTTGGTGTAATCGACCTCGTATGTGCTCAGCCGCGTCCAGCCATCCGAGAGCGTCCTTTCCTGGATGATCTCGGCCTTCGCCTTTTCAAATTTCGTCATGCCGCATCCTTGCGAAGCCAAACCTTGTTGTCGTGGACGGCAGCGCCGCCATAGGGCGCGACAGGGTCGGCGCCGGTCAAAACGTTGATGCCTTCGCCGTCCACATGCGCCTTATTCGGCCACAGGCCCTCGGCGATCAGCACGCCTGGCTTGACCTCGGTCGTCAGCTTGGCGTGCAGGCGCACTTCACCTCTGGCGTTGCCGACCTGAACGAGATCGCCGTGAGCGATGCCTTGAGCTTCAGCATCGGCAGGATTGATCATCAGCTCCGGCCGTCCTTCCTTCTGCCGCGAAGTCTTGGTCTCGGCGAAGCTCGAGTTCAGGAAGTTGCGGGCCGGCGATGTGGCGAGGCGGAACGGGTGCTCGGCATCGGCCACTTCGATCACGTCGACCTGATCCGGGAACTGCGGTAGCTCCGGATAGGGGCCGAGCAGGCCGACGGCTTCCGGCGGGCGGTTCGGCGCCGGTTGGTTGCGCCAATCGGGACGAAAGTGGAAGCGGCCGTCGGGATGGGCGAAGCCGTTGATGAAATGCGCGTCGTCGAACTCCGGCTGGCGGTCGAACCATTTGTGCTTGAGGAAATGGTCGTAGCCGGGGAGTTCGCTCGATTGGAGAACGCGGTCGATCATCTCGCGCGCGGTGAAGCCGAAGCCTGGACGATCGGCGACGCCGAGGCGCTTGGCGAGTTCCTCGATGACGAAGAGATTGGTACGCACCGTCTCCGGCGGCTCGACCAGCTTCGGGCCAAGCAGGATGTGGTTCTGGCCGCCGGCGCGGTAGATGTCGTCATGCTCGACGAACATGGTGGCGGGGATGACGATATCGGCCATTTCGGCGGTATCGGTCATGAACTGCTCGTGGACGGCGACGAAGAGATCGTTGCGGGCAAAGCCGCGCTTCACCAGCCGCTGCTCGGGCGCGATGTTCACCGGGTTGGTGTTCTGGATCAGCATGGCGGTGACGGGGCCGCGATGGCGCAGCGCCACGGCATCGCCCGTCAAGGCGCGGCCGATCTGAGATTGGTCGATCATGCGGATATCGGCATCCTTCATCGACTTGCCGGTCAGTTCCGCATTGTTCATGCGGAAGATGTCGCTGTTCGAATGGAAGGCGCCGCCGCCCTCATATTGCCAGGAGCCGAGAACGGTGGCTACCGAGGCTGCCGCGTGCATGGCGACCGCGCCGTTGCGCTGGCGGGTAAAGCCGTAGCCGAGACGGAAGAAGGTCTTCTTGGTGGTACCGACGAGCCTGCCGAAGGCTTCGATCTCATCGATCGAAAGCCCGGTGATGGCCGCAGCCCATTCGGGCGTCTTCGTTTTCAAATGCGCTTCGAGGCCGGCGGGATCGTCGGCGTACTTCGCCATATAGGCGCGGTCGGCATAGCCGTCGCGGAAGGCGATGTGCATGGCGGCGCAGGCGAGTGCTGCATCGGTGCCCGGCTTGAGGATGAGCGCCAGATCGGCCTGCTTCATCGTCGGGCTGTCATAGATATCGATGACGACGATCTTGGCGCCGCGTTCTTTGCGCGCTTTGATCGCGTGGGTCATGACGTTGACCTGCGTGGCGACGGCGTTGGTGCCCCAGATGACGACGCAATCGGTGCGGGCCATTTCGCGCGGATCCGGGCCTCTCAAGACCCCTGTCGCCATGGTGAAGCCGGTCCAGGCCGGATTGGTGCAGATCGACGAGAAGAAGCCGGAATAGCGCTTGGCGTGGCGCAGGCGGTCGATGCTGTCGCGCTGCACCCAGCCCATGGTGCCGGCGTAGAAATAGGGCCAGATCGCCTCGCTGCCGTCTTTGACCTCGGCCTTCACGAAAGCTTCGGCGATTTCATCCAACGCATCGTCCCAGGAGATTTGCTGCCACTCTCCCGCCCCCTTGGCGCCCTTGCGGCGCAGCGGGTGCATCAGGCGATCGGGATGGTAAAGACGCTCGGCGTATCGGGCGACCTTGGCGCAGATGACGCCCGAGGTGTAGCTGTGGTCGTTTGCCCCGCGCACGCGGCCGATCCGCCCATCATCATTAACCTCCACTTCCAGCGCGCAGGTGGAGGGACAGTCGTGCGGACAGGCTGTGTGGCCGATCCGGACGGCAGACTTCGGGGATTTGGCTTCGATGGGGGTCGCAATGTTCATGGAGTTTCTATATTCCAACCGGAAACCGGCCAAAAGCCGGAAACGACGTCTCCCACGCGAATTCATGTAGGCATCAGCGAAAATGAACTACCGCCACATCTACCATGCGGGCAACTTTGCCGATGTCCTGAAGCACGCGGTTCTCGCGCGTCTCGTCCGCTACATGCAGAAGAAAGATGCGGGCTTCCGCGTGCTTGATACGCATGCCGGCATCGGGCTCTACGACCTCTCTTCGGAAGAGGCGCAGAAAACCGGCGAATGGCGCGAAGGGATCGGCAAGATCATGGAAGCCGAGCTTTCGCCGCAGGTGGCCGAATTGCTGGAACCCTACCTGACCGCGATCCGCGAACTCAACCCAGATGGCGGCATGCGCTACTATCCCGGCTCGCCGAAGCTGTCGCGCATGCTCTTCCGTCCGCAGGACCGGCTGTCGGCCATGGAGCTGCATCCCGAGGATTTCCAGCGGCTGCATCGCCTGTTCGAGGGCGACCACCATGCCCGCATCACCGAGCTCGACGGCTGGCTGTCGCTTGGCGCGCATTTGCCGCCGAAAGAGAAGCGCGGCATCGTGCTCGTCGATCCGCCCTTCGAGGAAGGCGGCGAGTATGAGCGGCTGGTCGATGGTCTCGCGAAGGCCTATCGCCGCTTTCCCGGCGGCACCTATTGCCTCTGGTATCCGATCAAGAAGGGCGCACCGATCAAGGAATTTCACGAGGCGCTGCAGGCGCTGGACATTCCGAAAACACTCTGCGCCGAGCTCACCGTGCGCAGCGACCGCGGGATGGTGACCGGGCTGACAGGCTCCGGGCTGATCATCGTCAATCCGCCCTTTACGCTCAAGGATGAGCTGCACCAGCTGCTGCCGGCACTGAAAGATCATATGGCGCAGGACCGCTATGCCTCGCACCGGGCGTTCTGGCTGCGCGGCGAGAACAAGGCCGTGAAAGAGGATTGACCGACTCTTTGCGGCGCGAAATAGTCCGGCCACATTCCAAGTCCGTTGCCAGGCATTTTGAAAGAGACCGATGATGAAGATCCTTTGCGCGCCCGCCTCCCCCTATTCCAGCAAGGTCCGGATGGCCGCCCGCTATCTCGAGCTTGATGCGACCGAGATCCGCGTCGACACCAATGCCGGCCCGGCGATCCTTGTCGACAACAATCCGCTCGGAAAGATCCCGACCGTGCTGACGGATGACGGTGTGTCGGTCTTCGACAGCGTGGCGATCATGCATCATTTCGGCCGCCTCAAGGGCAAGCAGCTCTATCCGTCGAAGAACGGCAAGCGGACGGAAGCCGAGGTGTTGGAAGCGCTTTGCGACGGCATCTGCGACTGCCTCCTCGCCATTGTCTACGAGCGCCGCTTCCGCGACGAGGAAAAGATTCACCAGCCGTGGATCGACCGGCAGTGGAAGAAGGTCGTGAGCGGCCTCAATCATCTCAGCGTCCACCTGCCAAAGATCGGCAAGAAGCTGCATGGCGGCCATTTCGCGCTGGCGGCAACGCTGGGGTATCTCGACCTGCGCTTTCATGGCCAGTGGGAAGCCGAGCACTCGGAGCTGATCGGCTGGCTCAGGACCTTCGAGAAGAAATTCCCCGCCTACGCGGAACTCAAGCCTCAGGGCTGAGCGCGATCGCGCTCCGCTTTCACGAAGTCGATGAAGGCGCGCAACGCCGTCGGCAATTGCCGGCGGCTCGGATAGTAGAGGAAGAAGCCCGGATAATAGGGGCACCAATCCTCAAGCACCCTCACCAATTTTCCAGCCTCGATCTCGTCACGCACCTGATCCTCGAACAGATAGCCCAGCCCGTCGCCCTGCAACACGGCGTCGCGCATGATGTCCTGATCGCCCAACGTCAGCGGGCCCCGCACCTCGATCTCCACTTCGATACCGCCGCGTTCGAATTCCCAATGATAGAAGGCGCCGCCGGCAAAGCGGAACCGGACGCAGACGTGATCCTTCAGATCATGCGGCGTCTGCGGCCTGCCCCTACCCTCGAAGTAACCCGGCGTGCCGACAACGGCGAAGCTGTGGCGCGGCCCGATCGGGATCGCGATCATATCCGCCGCGATGCTTTCGCCGAAGCGGATGCCGGCGTCGAAGCCCGACGAGACCATATCGATGAGCGCATCGTCGATGACGATATCGACCTCGACGGATGGATGAGCTTTCAAGAAGCGCGAGACGATCGGCAGCAGCACGAGCTTGGCGGCGGCGCGTGGCGCGTTGATGCGCAGCTTGCCGTAAGGCTGGCCACGGAAGGTGTCGAGATCATCCAGCGCGGCGTCGATATCCAGGAAGGCCGGGCGGATGCGGTCGAAAAGGCGCTCGCCTGCCTCCGTCAGCGCCACGCCACGAGTGGTGCGGTTGACGAGGCGGACGTCCAGCCGCTCCTCGATCGCTCTCAGCGCGTGGCTCAGCGCCGAAGGCGTGACAGCGAGCTCGACGGCGGCCTTGCGAAAGCTGCGGTGATTGGCAATCGCGAGGAAAATGGCGAGGTCGGTCGAGCGCACACGCTTCATTGATGAGTATTTCTCACTAGCTCATGGAGCAGAAGGTAAATTCTCTCACTTATGTCCATAGGCTAGTTTCGGGGTGTCAGCAAATCACAACCCGAAAGGAAAACGTCATGCGTGTTTGGTTCATCACTGGTGCGTCGCGCGGTTTCGGCGCCCTTATCACCCAGGAAGCTCTCAATGCCGGCGATGCCGTCGTCGCCACGGCGCGCAATCCAAAAAGCCTGCAGGAAAAATTCCAGAATCATTCGAATCTGTTGACGGTCGCGCTTGATGTGACGGATGAAGCCTCGGCGCACGCCGCCGCCGAACAGGCCGTCAAGCGCTTCGGCCGGATCGATATCCTGCTCAACAATGCCGGCTTCGGCCTGCTGGGCGCCGTCGAGGAAGCAACCAACGACGAGATCGAGAAGCTCTACGCGGCCAACGTCTTCGGCCTGCTGAAGGTGACGCGCGCGGTGCTGCCGCATATGCGCCGGCAGCGTTCCGGCCATATCCTCAACATCTCGTCGATCGGCGGCTATGTCTCGCATGCCGGCTGGGGCGTCTATTGCTCGACCAAGTTCGCGGTCGAAGGGCTGACGGAGGCGCTTGCCGCCGAGGTCGCGCCGCTCGGCATCAAGGCGACGGTCGTCGAGCCCGGCTTCTTCCGCACCGACTTCCTCGACGAAACCTCGCTGTCGGTCAGCCGAAGCTCGATCGCCGATTACGCCGAGACACCTGTAGGAGCGATGCGCGACTTTGCCGCCAGCCATAACCACCAGCAGCCTGGCGACCCTGCCCGCTTCGCCAAGGCGATGATGACGCTGGCGCATTCCGACAATCCGCCGCTGCGCATGCCCTTCGGCAGCGACACGGTGGCTGCGATCGAGAAGAAGAATGCAGGCGTTGCAGAGGAACTGGCCGCATGGCGGGAACTCGCGGTGTCGACGGACTTTCCCGAGGGGGAATGACGGCCCGACCGAACGACACGCAACAAAAAAGCCGGAGCGATGCCCCGGCTTTTTTCATTTCCCTGATCTGATGATCAGAACTTCATGCCGATACCGACCTTGACGCTGTGCTCGTCATAACCGCGCGAGATGTTCGCGCCGCCGACGTTGAAGTCGTTCTTCTGGTAGTCGGTGTAGCGGTATTCGATACGAGCTGTGATGTTGTTGGTCACCATGGCTTCGGCACCGGCGCCGACCGTGTAGCCCAGAGCACTGTCGCTGTCAGAACCAGCGGCGTTGCTGAACTTGTTCTTGGTGGCGGCCAGACCAGCCGTACCATAGAGCAGGAAGGGGTTCAGGTCGTAACCGATACGGCCGCGGATGGAGCCGTTGACTTCGTTCTTGGCAGTGCCGCCGTCGACAGCGCCGTCAGCGCCGGAGTAGCCGATGTCGCCTTCGACACCGTATACGATCTGGCCCTGCTGCCAGTTGTAACCGCTGTAGATCTGGCCGCCGAAAGCGCGAGCGTTATAGTCGTGAGCGAAGCCGCCCATGTTGTAGGTGCCGGCGCCACCGAGGTAGAAGCCCTGCCAGTTGCCGGTAGGCGCTACATCGTTCTGGGCAACCGGAGCTTCCGGGATCTGATCGACGGCATCGGCCGCGTAAGCAGCGGAAAAGCCACCAAGAGCAACGGTCGAAACCAACAGGCTAGCAATAAACGTACGCATACTCATCTCCTTATCGAACCCGCGCCCTTCATCAACTGTGTTAACGTGAAGCATTCGCGAGCAATTACGCATGTCCCTTTCGGATCGAGAGGGAAATTGATGCGCAAATGAGGATTTGGAAGAGCCAAAATGTGATTTGATTGTGGCTTAGCGGTGGCTGAAATTCGATGTTGCTTTATCGCAACAAACACTTCATTAACCCTAACCAAGCGTTAAATCATGAATACTTATTTTATCGAATTATATTCTTAAATAATACGCACAATATCCGAGTTCTGTGCGCAATCAAGACGCCTATTTATAAGATCTGATCGGCCGCCTATATAAGCACCGCAGAGATTTGCGGGATGAAGAGGCAGGATTTTGAGCGAGACAAGACTTCGAACAGCGTTGGTGACAGGGTCGGCCAAGAGAATAGGCCGTGCGATAGTCGAAGATCTTGCAGCGAGCGGCTTCTCGGTTGCGATCCACGCGAATGGTTCCATCGCCGAGGCGGAAAATTTTGCGGCAGAATTGCGGCAAGAGGGCAAAAACGCGGTCGCGCTTCACGCCGATTTGAAGGACGTCGAGGACACCAACGGACTGATAAAAAAGGCGTTTGAGGCGCTTGGACCGCTCGATTTGCTCGTCAACAACGCCTCGGCCTTCCACAATGATTCGGCACACCACTTTGACGCTGCGGCCTGGGACGATCATTTCGCGCTGCACGTGCGCGCGCCCTCCATATTGTCCGCCGCCTTTGCCGAACAGCTGCCGAAGAGCGCTGCGGGACTGATCGTCAACATCATCGACCAGCGTGTTTGGGCACTCAATCCGGGCTTCTATTCCTATACACTCTCGAAGACGGCGCTCTGGACGGCGACGCAGACGATGGCGCAGAGCTTTGCGCCACGCCTTCGCGTCAATGCGCTTGGGCCGGGGCCGACAGTTCGTAGTGCGCGACAGAGCGAAGAGGACTTCCAGCAGCAGGTCGACGGCCTTATCATGAAGGCGGGGCCAGGATTCGGCGAATTCGGACGGACGATCCGCTTCCTCTATGATACGCCCTCCATCACCGGCCAAATGATTGCCCTTGACGGCGGCCAGCATCTTGCCTGGCAGACGCCCGATGTGGCGGAGATTACGGAATGAATTCAAGGAAGCTGCCGGATGGCGGCGTTCTTTACGACGAAAATGACGAGACCGACGACGATATCGAGGTGGAAAGCGAAAGCTCTGCCTCGCCCGTTGGCGCACCGGTTGCCTCTGCCATCGACTGGAACGAAGGCGGAAGCAACGAGACCGGGCTTGTCGGCGCCGACCTGATCGCGGAATTTGTCAAGCGGCTGCCGAACAGCCCCGGCGTCTATCGCATGTTCAACGAGGCCGGCGACGTGCTCTATGTCGGCAAGGCGCGCAGCCTGAAGAAGCGCGTGAGCAATTACGCGCTCGGCCGCGTGCACTCCAACCGCATCGCCCAGATGGTGCGGCAGACCGCCCATATGGAGTTCGTGACGACCCGGACCGAGATCGAGGCGCTTCTGCTCGAAGCGAATCTGATCAAGCGGTTGCGGCCGCGCTTTAACGTGCTTCTGCGCGACGACAAGTCGTTCCCCTATATCCTGATATCAGGCGACCATCGTGCGCCTGCGATCCTGAAGCATCGCGGCGCCCGCACCCGCAAGGGTGACTATTTCGGCCCCTTCGCTTCGGCAGGCGCCGTCGGCCGCACGATCAATTCGCTGCAGCGCGCCTTCCTGATCCGCACCTGCACCGACAGCGTGTTCGAGACGCGCACCCGGCCCTGCCTGCTCTACCAGATCAAGCGCTGTTCGGCGCCCTGCACGCATGAGATCAGCGATGCGGGGTATGGCGAATTGGTGCAGGAGGCGAAGGACTTCCTTTCCGGCAAGAGCCAGAAAGTGAAGGCGCATATGGCCGAGGCGATGAACCAGGCGGCCGAGGATCTCGATTTCGAGCAGGCCGCCGTCTATCGCGACCGCCTTGCCTCGCTGTCGCACGTGTCCAGCCACCAGGGGATCAACCCCGCCGGCGTCGAGGAAGCCGATGTCTTCGCGATCTATCACGAGGGCGGGATTTCCTGCATCCAGGTGTTCTTCTTCCGCACCGGGCAGAACTGGGGCAACCGCGCCTACTTCCCGAAGGCCGATCCGCAGCTGACAGGCGCCGAAGTGCTGAGCGCCTTCCTGGCGCAATTCTACGACGACAAGCCGGTGCCGAAGCAGATCCTGCTTTCGGAAACGGTCGACGAGATGGAGTTGCTCGCCGCCGCCTTCGCCGAGAAGGCGGGCCACAAGATTTCGGTGCTGGTGCCGCAGCGCGGCGAGAAGCGCGATCTGGTCGATCATGTGCTCGGCAATGCACGCGAGGCGCATGGGCGAAAGCTCGCGGAAACGGCATCGCAATCGCGGCTGCTCGAAGGCTTCAAGGATACGTTCAAGCTTTCCTACGTGCCGCAGCGCGTCGAGATCTACGACAACTCGCATATCATGGGAACGAATGCCGTCGGCGGCATGGTGGTCGCGGGGCCGGAAGGCTTCGTGAAGAACCAGTATCGCAAGTTCAACATCAAATCGACCGACATCACGCCCGGCGACGACTTCGGCATGATGCGCGAGGTGATGACGCGGCGGTTCACGCGCCTGCTCAAGGAAGAGGGCATTCCGGACAGGAGCCAGCCGGTCGCGGCTGCAGATGCCGCTGACATGCCCTTCCCCGCCTGGCCCGACGTGATCCTGATCGACGGCGGCCAGGGGCAGATGACGGCCGTGCGGGCGATCCTGGAAGAACTGGGGATCACCGACAGCGTCACCGCCATCGGCGTCGCCAAGGGTGTCGACCGCGATGCTGGTCGCGAGCGCTTCTTTCTGCCCGGCGGCGAAAGCTTTACGCTGCCGCCGCGCGATCCGGTGCTCTATTTCACTCAGCGCATGCGCGACGAGGCACACCGGTTCGCCATCGGCTCGCACCGGGCACGGCGCAAGAAGGAGATGGTCAAGAACCCGCTCGACGAGATCGGTGGAATCGGCCCATCACGCAAACGTGCCTTGCTCCAGCATTTCGGAACGGCGAAGGCGGTTTCGCGGGCGGCACTGTCGGATCTCATGGCCGTCGAAGGGATTTCGGAGACGGTCGCCAAGCAGGTTTACAATCATTTTCACGACGACGCCGCGAAATAGGTGGCGTCGGTCGCAAATTCCACGCAAAGGCAGCGAAAAAACAGAAAGAATGTTGACGCTTTGCGGTCAAAGCCGTCATCTACGGACGTATCAAATCAGAGACAGATTTCATGGCATCGCGCGCATACAATATCCCCAACCTGCTGACCTACGGCCGCATTCTCGCGGTTCCGCTCATCGTCCTGTGCTTCTTCGTCGAAGGAAAACTGTCGATCAGCAATACGGCCCGCTGGGTTGCGCTGTGGATCTTCGTCATCGCGTCGATCACCGATTTTCTTGACGGCTACCTCGCCCGCATCTGGAACCAGACGTCGAACATCGGCCGCATGCTCGACCCGATCGCCGACAAGCTGCTGGTCGCCTCGATCCTCCTGCTTGTGGCCGCGGATCAGACAATCGCGGGCTGGTCGATCTGGGCCGCCATTACCATCCTTTGCCGCGAGATCCTGGTCTCGGGCCTGCGCGAATATCTAGCGGCGCTGAAGGTCAGCGTTCCCGTTACGCGCATCGCCAAGTGGAAGACTACGGTGCAGCTGGTGGCGATCGCCTTCCTGCTCGCGGGTCCTGCCGGCGACGAGATCTTCCCGTACACCACGATGACCGGCATCGGGCTTCTCTGGCTCGCCGCCATCCTGACGATCTACACCGGCTACGATTATTTCCGCGCCGGCATCAAGCACATCGTGGAAAACGACGAATGACAAAGCTCATCTATTTCGCCTGGGTGCGCGAGCGGATCGGCAAGGCCGAGGAAGACATCACGCTCCCCGCATCCGTCGTCACCGTCACCGATCTTCTCGATCACCTGAAGACGCTTGGTGAGGAATACGAGACCGCCTTGCAGTTTCCCGACGTGATCCGCGTCGCGCTCGATCAGGAACATGTCGAGCACGACGAGCCGATCGGCGATGCCCGGGAGATCGGTATCTTCCCGCCGATGACCGGCGGATGACGACCTCCCCCACCATTCGCGTCCAGCGCGAGGATTTCGACCTGCAGGGCGAAGTCGATCTGTTGAGCAAGGGAAAGCCGGGTATCGGCGCCGTGGTGACCTTCTCCGGCCTGTGCCGCGACGAAGGCGGAACGCTGGATGCGCTGGAGCTTGAGCACTATCCTGGCATGGCCGAGGCGGAGATGATGCGAATCGCCGAGATGGCGATCGAGCGCTTCGAGCTCAACGGCCTGACCGCCATTCACCGCTACGGAAAGATCGCGGCGGGCGAGAACATCGTGCTCGTGATCGCCGCCGCGCCGCACCGCCAGGCCGCGTTCGACGGCGCGAACTTCGTGATGGATTTCCTGAAGACATCGGCGCCCTTCTGGAAGAAGGAGCATGGCAAGGACGGCGTCGCGCGGGAATGGGTCGAGGCCAAGGGCCACGACGATGCCGCGCGCGACAAATGGAAGTGATCACGGGATCACCCGTTCACGCCGGCTGAGCACAAGCAAAAGCACAAGCAGCGAAAAGACCACGAAGTCGCGCCAGAGGAACGGGCCGTAAGCGGTCCATAGTGTCTCGACCAGACCGAGGCCGGCAGCACCACCCGCCGATTTCAGCGGGTCCGAATAGCCGCCGACGGCAGCCACCATCAGAACCTTCAGGCCGAACATCAGCCCGGCGCCGAAATCCATCGTGCCGTAATAGGCGGTGGAGAGGATGCCGCACAGCGTCGCCATCAGGACGGCGGCGGCGTAGGCCATCAGAAAGACGCTCGTGGCGCTGACACCGCAGAGTTCGGCGGCCTTCGGATCATCGGTGACGGCACGCCAGGCGCGGCCCCAGGATGTTCGCTTCAGGATCACGGCACCGATCGCCACGAAGGTGCACATCAGCGCCGTGTTGATCAGCTGCATCTCGGTCAACACCACCTCGAAGCCGTCGCTCTGCCAGAAAACGACATGGCCGTTGAGAAACGGCGATAGCCATAGGCTGCGCGTATCGGATGCAAGGCGCGCCGTCTCCATCAGGACGATTGTGACGCCAAGTGCGGCGACGATGACCGTGTTCGAGGACTGGCGCGCCAGCGGCAGCATGACCGAGCGGCCGATCCACACCCCCGCCCCCATCGCATAAACCAGCGAGGCCGCAGCACCGAGCGCGAGGGCGGCGGGCAAGACCAGCCATAGCTTGTTGTAGCCGAAATCGGTGAACAGCAGCAGGATCTGGCCGGAAAAGGCGAAGAGCGCGCCATAGGTGATGTCGGGACGCTTGGTGACGCCGAAGGCGACCGCATAGCCGAAGGCCAGCGCGGCATAAAGGGCCGCCAGCGGCACCGCATTCGCCAATTGCTGCAGGAGATAGGCCATCTACATATCCTATTTCGCTGAAATCATAACTGGCAAAATTGCTTTTACCAGTTATATTTTAGGAATGACATTCTCGTGGACCCCTCACCGCTTCTCCGGCGGCGCACTGGCATTCGATGTCGCCAACAGCGTCGTGCTGCGGCACGACGAACAGCGTCGCATCGATCGCTTTGCCGTCGATGCGCAACTGCATGCCTTTCCGCAGGCGGCGGCGAATTTCTGCGCCGAACGGGCGATCTTCGGGGACGTCGCGCCGGTTTCGCCTGATGGCAGGCCCGCGTTCATTGCTCTGCGCGAGGCGACCGATCGCTATTTTCGCGACCGCGTGCTGTTGGGCGGCAGCGATGGACTGTTGGCGGAGTTGCTGGAAGCGGCCGCCATAGTGCTGCGTGGCAACTCGGAGCCGGCCGGCATCGATAGGGCAACGGCGCATTCGGTGCTGAAGTTGATCGCCTCGCCCGAGCCGGAGCGGATGAAGATCTGCGGCAATTGCGGCTGGCTGTTTCTCGATCGCAGCAAGAACAGGAGCCGGACATGGTGCGACATGGCAGTCTGCGGCAACCGCGCCAAGGCGAGCAAGCACTATCGGCGCCGGAAAGAGGAGAACGGCTCATGAAAGCGCTTGGAGCGGCCGTGATGTCGGCCCTGGTGGTGCTTAGCGGGTGCCAGCGCGAGAGCGACACGCTGGTGCAGGTCAGCGGCCATATCTTCGTGTTCAACTACCGCGTCGCGATCGCGACCTATCTGGTGACGCTCAGCAAGAAGGCGCCGTTGCCTGATGGCGCGGTGGCGATCGCCGAGTTCGAGAACCCCGCCGGCGGAGCGCCGCTCGTGATCAACGAGAAAATCTTCCCGGTGTGGGAGAAGATCAGCCTGCAAAGTCCGCCCATCCATTGCGTGAAGAAGGACAGGCCCTACGCCGTCAGCATCCGGTTGGTCGATGCCAGCGGAAAGGAACTGCAGAGCCTGGAGACGACCGTCACGTCTGATGTCGATCAGTCGATCATGCCGGGCAAGCCGCTCGTGGTCGGGCCGCTCTACACCAAGAACCCCGAGGTCTTCAAAGCGGATGGGACCGTCGATTACGATAGCGCCGACACCTGCCCCAAGACGTGAAAAAGCCCGGCGCGGTGGCCGGGCTTTTCGAGTCATTTCAAAAGGTTCAGCCCTGGGGCTGAGCTTTTGATTCAGCCGACGATTTCGGTTTCTGCGAACCAGTAGGCGATTTCCTGGACAGCGGTCTCAGGAGCGTCCGAGCCGTGAACCGAGTTTTCGCCGATCGACAGCGCGAACTGCTTGCGGATCGTGCCTTCGTCAGCGTTGGCAGGGTTGGTGGCGCCCATGATTTCGCGGTTCTTCAGGATCGCGTTCTCGCCTTCCAGGACCTGAACGATGGTCGGGCCGGAGGTCATGCCTTCAACCAGTTCGCCGAAGAAGGGGCGTTCCTTGTGAACAGCGTAGAAGCCTTCAGCTTCGCGCTTGGACATCCATACGCGCTTGGAGGCGATGATGCGCAGGCCGTTGTCTTCGAATACCTTGGTGATGGCGCCGGTCAGGTTGCGCTTCGTTGCGTCCGGCTTGATCATCGAGAAGGTGCGTTCAATCGCCATTGTAATAATCCTCATTCATCGGGGAAAAGTGGGCGGTGTTTACCCGTCCGATAGGCTGAAAACAAGGGGGCTGCGCGAATTTCACGCGTCCGTCACAGAGCGGGACAGTTTGGTGCGAGGCGATGACGGAATTTCATGAAGCCATCAGCACCATTGCTGGCAAAGCCCCATAGGATAGAACGGATCATGAGATGGAGGGCAGAATGCAGAAACAATACGCGATGTTTGCGGATTACAACCGCTGGGCCAACGGGAAGGTCTATGCGGCAGCCTCGGAACTGACGGATGCCGAATACCGGGAAAACCGCGGTGCCTTCTTCGGCTCGCTCAACGCAACGCTCAACCACATCCTGTCGGCCGACCGGATCTGGATGAAGCGCTTCACGGGATCGGGCGACGCACCGACGACGCTCGATAGCATCCTCTATGACGATCTCGATGGCTTGCGTGCAGCGCGTGAGCGGGAGGACAGCAGGATCGCCGACTGGGTCGATACGCTTGATGCTGAGGCGCTCGCAGGTACGTTCACCTACACGCCAGTCACCCGTCCGGGCGCGATCACCCAGCCGCTGTGGCCGGCGCTGTCGCATTTGTTCAACCACCAGACGCATCATCGCGGCCAGTGCCACATGACGCTGACCTCTCTCGGCAAGCCCAGCCTGTCGCTCGATCTCAGCTATTTCCTGCACAGCGACGGCAAGCGCTGGCTGAGCACATGACGGAAACGCGGCATTAACCGCGTTGGCGAAATCCCGGAAACCGATTTACTCGGCAAAGGTGCAAATTCAGCCCATCTTAAATAGTCCGGTGCATAGGGGAGAGGACGAGGCCGGACAGGGCCGACGAGCGAGGAGTGCAACATGGCAAGTGCAGCATCAAGCCCGCAGGCGCAACGCGAGACATCCCGTCCGGCACCGGTCACGGATATTCAGCGCATCAGCCAGCACATGACGCGCCTTGGCGTTTCCGGTCTGCCGCGCAATTACGAGCTGTTTCATGAGGCGATCGTCGGCCAGAACGCCGCCCTTGCCCAGGATATCGCCGCACTCGGCGCTGCACCCCGCCAACCATCGCTGGATGAACTCGGCCTAAAATATCGCCTCGTCAGCCATTGCGGACTGGTCGGAGAGACCTCGCAGGCCGAGATGAGCAAGATGATGCGCGATGCCGTCGAGCGCCTGACCTCAGGCGTAAAGCAGAAACAGAGTTTCATGCGCGCGGCGGAAACCGCGCTTAAATCGATCACCGGCAGTCCGGACCAGAGCCTGTCTTCCTTCATGAGCGAGATGGAGTTCCTGTCGACGTCGCTCGCCGGTCTCCTGACCGCCGAGACCGATCTTGAGACCAAGCTGCGCCACGACGTCGATCGGATGGAAGCGCTCGAGCGCGGCGTCGCCGCTGCTCAAACGGCATCGTCGACCGATCGGCTCACTGGCCTTCCCAATCGCACCGCGCTTAACAAGACCGTGCTCGATCTTTATGAGCGGGAAGAAGGCTCGGCTGGCAGCGCGCTGATCATGATGGATATCGACGACTTCAAGGCGCTGAACAGCCGCTACGGCACGCAGACCGGCAGCCGTCTTCTGAAAAAGCTCGCCGACCTTTTCCGCAAGTCGATCAAGAAGCACGATTTCGTTGCCCGCACCGATGGCGACGAGTTCACCTTTCTGTTTGCCAATGTCGGCATGCAAGAGGCGATGGCGATCGCCGAACGCCTGCGCAATTCCGTGGAAGAGAACGTGGTCTTCGCGACCTCGGACGCCGGACAGAACGCCAAGCTCACTGTTTCGCTCGGCGTCGCCCTGAGTGCCGATGCCGCGACGGCCTCGCAGCTGCAGGCCAATGCCCGCATCGCGCTGCATGCCGCGCAATCGAACCGGCGCCTGCCGGTGCAGGCCTTCGGGCGCTGAGAGGCCACTTCAAGCTCTTGCGCTGATCGCGGCTTTCGGCCAAAACGCCGGGCATGATCACGATTAGCGATATCTCCGCCCGCATTGCCGGCCGCCTTCTCCTCGACCATGCCAGCGTCTCGCTGCCCGCGGGCACGAAGGCTGGTCTCGTTGGCCGCAACGGCGCCGGCAAGTCCACCCTCTTTCGCATCATCACCGGCGATCTCGGGGCTGAGACGGGCGCGATCACCATCCCCAAGAACGCCCGTATCGGCCAAGTCGCCCAGGAGGCGCCGGGAACGGAAGATTCGCTGATCGAAATCGTGCTCTCCGCCGACAAGGAACGCGCCGCATTAATGGCGGAGGCAGAGACGGCCAGCGATCCGCACCGCATCGCCGAGATCCAGATGCGCCTGGTCGATATCGACGCGCATTCGGCCGAAGCGCGCGCCGCCAGCATCCTGTCCGGCCTCGGCTTCAGCCAGGAGGCGCAGGCGCGGCCGGCATCATCCTTCTCCGGTGGCTGGCGCATGCGCGTGGCGCTGGCGTCGGTGCTCTTTACCGAACCCGATCTGCTCCTGCTCGACGAGCCGACCAACTATCTCGATCTCGAAGGCACGCTCTGGCTTGAGGACTACGTTCGCCGCTATCCGCACACGGTGCTGATCATCAGCCACGATCGCGACCTCTTGAACAACGCCGTCAATTCGATCGTGCATCTCGACCAGAAGAAGCTGACCTTCTATCGCGGCGGCTACGATCAGTTTGAGCGGCAGAAGGCGGAAGCCGACGAGTTGCAGACCAAGGCGAAGGCGAAGAACGACGCGGCGCGCAAGCATCTGCAAAGCTTCATCGATCGCTTCAAGGCGAAGGCCTCCAAGGCCCGGCAGGCGCAGAGCCGCGTCAAGGCTCTGGAGCGCATGGGCACGGTGGCTTCGGTCATCGAAGATCACGTACAGCCGATCACCTTCCCCGAGCCGGAGAAGCAGCCCGCCTCCCCGATCGTCGCCATCTCGGGCGGCGCTGTCGGCTACGAGCCGGGCAAGCCGATCCTCAAGGGGCTCAATCTTCGCATCGACAATGACGACCGCATCGCGCTTCTCGGCTCGAACGGCAACGGCAAGTCGACGTTCGCGAAGTTCATCTCCGGCCGGCTTTCGGCGGAAAGCGGCGAAGTGAAGCTGGCGCCGAGCCTGAAGATCGGTTTCTTCGCCCAACACCAGCTCGACGACCTGATCCCCGACCAATCGCCGGTCGAGCATGTGCGCCGGCTGATGCCGGAAGCGCCTGAGGCCAAGGTGCGGGCCCGCGTCGCACAGATGGGTCTGGCGACAGAAAAGATGTCGACGGCCGCCAAGGATCTGTCCGGCGGCGAAAAGGCACGCCTGCTGATGGGGCTTGCCGCCTTCCATGCGCCGAACCTGCTCATTCTCGACGAACCGACCAACCATCTCGACATCGACAGCCGCCGGGCGCTGATCGAGGCGCTGAACGACTATGACGGCGCCGTCATCCTGATCTCGCACGATCGCTACCTGATCGAGGCGACCGTCGACCGGCTGTGGCTGGTCAACAATGGCACGGTCACCACCTTCGAAGGCGACATGGACGAGTATCGCGACCTGATCGTCGCCTCGGGCAAAAAAAAAGACGAAAAGCCGCAAGTGACTGAGGAAGCGGCGACCAAGGCGGATCAGCGCAAGCTGAACGCCGAACGTCGCGCGTCGCTCGCCCCTCTCAAGAAAAAGATCAACGAAATCGAATCCTTGACGGGGAAGCTGGAGAAACTGATCCAGGGCCTTGATGCGGAACTTGCAGATCCGGTGCTCTACGAAAAGGCGCCGGCCAAGGCCGCCGAGAAGGCAAAGCAGCGCGGCGAAGCAGCCGCCAAGCTGGCCGCGGCCGAAGAGCAATGGCTCGAGCTTTCGTCCGAATACGAAGAGGCTATGGCGGGATAGCCACAGTCGTCATGCGAGCGCTCCGAAATTAGCATTTGTTAGCGCGCGAACGGTCGAAAGAAACCGATCGTTAACCATAATCATCAAGGTTGTCTCAACATTCATTACTGATTTGTTGAGACACTCTTCATGCATCGTTTCGCTTTTTACTCCGGTCTTCTTCTGTGCGCCGCCGCCCTCGCCGGCTGCCAGACTACAAAGCAGCCCGCGCCCGACAAGACGATCAAGACCTCGTCGATCGTAGCGCCCGAAGGCAAGCAGGACACGATCGGCGGTGATGCGGCCGGGCAGCCCCGCGCACGTGGCTTCGGCAAGCAGCATCACCTCGCCGGCCGCACCATGACCGTTTCGTCGATCCACGATATCCGGTTGCAGGACAAGGAAGTCATTCTCAGCTTCGACGATGGCCCTATCCCCGGCCGCACCGACCGGGTGCTGGCGACGCTCGACGAGTTCGGCGTCAAGGGCGCCTTCATGATGGTCGGCGAGATGGCGGCGCTGCATCCCGAACTCGCCCGCAAGGTTGCCATGGACGGCAACGCGATCGGCAGCCACACCTACAAGCACGACAACTTGGCCTCACTGACCTTCGACATGGCGATGGCGGAAGTCATGCGCGGCGAAGCGGCGGTGACGAAGGCCACCGGTGTCGAAGTCAATTTCTTCCGCTTCCCCTACCTCGCCGACAGCCACAAGCTGCGCGCCGCGATCGCCATGCGGGATATGGTCGTGATGGACGTGGATGTCGACAGCAAGGACTATTTCAACACGACGCCGGTCGCCGTGACCAAGCGCACGCTCGACCTTCTCCACAAGCGCGGACGCGGCATCATCCTGATGCACGACATCCACAATCGCACAGCAACCATGCTCCCCACACTGCTCTCCAAGCTGGAGGCCGAAGGCTACAAGGTGGTGACGCTGAAGTTCAAGAAGCCGGCTGCGCCTGCTGTCATGGCTTCGCTGTAATTCGACTGCGGAATTCGAGGTTCGCAGCAGACGCCGGCGCTTGCCCGCCGGCGTCTTTCTGTTAAAACAGGCGCCCAATAATCATACTTTTGAGCGAAACACCGAAGCGAGCCAACAGCATGTCACCCATCAACCTCGCCATCGTCGGCGTCGGCAAGATCGTCCGCGACCAGCACCTTCCCTCCATCGCCAAGAACCCGGATTTCAACCTGATCGCCACGGCGAGCCGTCACGGCACGGTCGACGGTGTTCAGAGCTTCACCGCGATCGACGCCATGCTCGACGCCGCGCCCGAGATCGATGCCGTGTCGCTGTGCATGCCGCCGCAGTACCGCTATGAGGCCGCGCACAAGGCGCTTTCGGCCGGTAAGCACGTGTTCCTCGAAAAGCCTCCGGGCGCGACGCTGAGCGAAGTTGCCGATCTCGAGGCGCTGGCAGCCTCCAAGGGCGTATCGCTGTTTGCCAGCTGGCATTCGCGCTATGCGGCGGCCGTCGAGGCAGCCAAGTCCTTCCTCGCGTCCACGACAATCGAAAGCGTTCACGTCGTCTGGAAGGAAGACGTGCGCCAGTGGCATCCGAATCAGGACTGGATCTGGCAGGCCGGCGGCCTTGGCGTGTTCGATCCCGGCATCAACGCGCTGTCGATCGTCACCCATATCCTGCCGAAGGCGATCTTCCTGACCAGCGCGACGCTGGAGTTCCCGGAAAACCGCGACGCGCCGATCGCAGCCGATCTGCACTTCAAGAACGCCGACAACGTCTCCGCGCATGTCGAATTCGACTGGCGCCAGACGGGCAAGCAGAGCTGGGATATCTTCGCCGAGACGGCAGCGGGCAAGATGGTTCTGGCCGAAGGCGGCTCGAAGCTGTCGATCAACGGCGAGCTGAAATTCGAAGCGCCGGAAGAGGAATACCCTTCGCTCTATCGCCGCTTCGCGGAGATCGTCAAGGCCGGCAAGTCCGACGTCGACCTCGCGCCGCTGCGCCACGTCGCCGACGCCTTCATGCTCGGCCGCCGCAAGTTCGTGGAAGCCTTCCACGATTGATTCGAAATTGCCGAACCTCGTGATACAGTAAGGTCATCCTGGCTATCTCAGAGGTTCGGCATGCGCGACGATGACGCTTTCGGTCTGGGCTTGAAAAACCTGACGGTATCGCTCTCCGACGCAAATGCCTTATGGCATGAAGCCTATGAAGAAGAGGCCGAGGCGATCCGCCAGGCGCTCGGCGACACCGTCATCGACATCCAGCATGTCGGCAGCACGTCGATCCCATCAATCAAGGCCAAGCCGATCATCGATATCATGGTCGGCATCCGATACTTCGCGGACGGCCCGGCCTGCGTCGGCGCGATGGAGAGCATCGGCTACGACTACGCCGGCACCGATCTCGTTCCCGACGATCACATCTTCGGGCGCGGCATCAAGGGCGAGACGCGGACACATCTTGTGCATGTCGTGGAATATCGCGGCGAGAACTGGAATCGCATGCTGGCATTTCGCGATGCGCTCCGCGCCGATCCCGATCTCGCCCGCGCCTATGAGCAGCTTAAAATCGACCTCGCCGGCACGCATGCCGCAAGCCGGGCGGAGTATACCCGTGCGAAGCACGATTTTATCGAGAAGGTGGTCAAGGATGCCGGGATCATCTGATCCCGCCAGCGCCCGTCCCGGCTAGGTCTGTCGGGGCTAGGCCTTCTTTTCCCAGCGCCCTTCGGGCGTCTGCTGCCAGTAGGTGAGGCTGTGTCCCTCACCTTTCAGCTTCTTCCATTGCGCGCGCGCGCCTTCGAGCTGTTCCTGGTCATAGCCATCGAACATGAAGACGACCCGCTCGTAGGGATCGAGTGGCGGCGGCTCGGCGCCGGCGACGATGAAGCGGACGGTGGCGCCGTTGATGTTATCGTCGGCGACAGTCAGGAGAACCGGCTGATTGCCGGCGAGTTCCCCTTCATCCGTGCCATGCGGCAGGAAGCTGTCTTCGCGAAAGGTCCAGAGATGCGCATCGAGCGCATCCCTGTGAGTCGCTTCCTTCATCTGAACCGCGACGCGCCAGCCGCGCTCGACGCTTTTGTCGAGCAACGGCGGAAGCGCGTCTTCCAGCTTGGATTCGGTCAGATGGTAGAAAAGGACCTCGGTCATGATTCGTAGTTGGCGCGCACCAGCTGGTCGAGCAGCCGCACACCATAGCCGGAACCCCAGGATTGGTTGATCTCGTCCAGCGGCGAGCCCATGGCTGTACCAGCGATATCGAGATGCGCCCAGGGCGTATCGCCGACGAAGCGGCCGATGAAGTGAGCCGCCGTGATCGAGCCGGCGTGGCGACCGCCGGTATTCTTCATGTCGGCAAACTTGCTGTCGATCATCTTGTCGTATTCCTTGCCCAGTGGCATGCGCCAGAGACGCTCGTGGGTCTCGGTTCCGGCCGCGATCAACTGCTCCGACAGCTTGTCGTCGTTGGAAAACAGGCCGGCCTGGATGTTGCCCAGCGCCACGAGAATCGCGCCGGTGAGCGTCGCGAGATCGATCATGAACTTGGGCTTGAAGCGATCGTTGCAATACCAGACGGCGTCGCAGAGAACGAGACGGCCTTCGGCATCGGTGTTGATGACCTCGATGGTCTGGCCGGACATGGAGGTGACGATATCGCCGGGACGCTGCGCGTTGCCGTCGGGCATGTTCTCGACCAGACCGATGATGCCGACGACGTTCGCCTTGGCCTTGCGGGCGGCCAGCACATGCATGAGGCCGGTAACGGCGGCGGCACCGCCCATGTCACCCTTCATGTCTTCCATGCCGCCGGCCGGCTTGATGGAGATGCCGCCGGTGTCGAAGACGACGCCCTTGCCGATGAAGGCGAGCGGCGCATCACCGTTCTTGCCGCCTTTCCACTGCATGACAGCCAGGCGCGGCGGGCGCACGGAGCCCTGCGCGACGCCGAGAAGCGCGCCCATTCCAAGCTTGCCCATTTCCTTTTCCGTCAGGATCTCGACCTCGACGCCGAGCTTTTCGAGTTCCTTGGCCTTGGCGGCGAATTCGACCGGGCCGAGCACGTTGGCCGGCTCGTTGACGAGGTCGCGCGCCAGGTTGACGCCATTAGCGACCGCCTGCGAGACCTCGAAGGCCTTGGCGGCCTCAGATGCCTTTGCGGTTACGATGCGGACCTTGATCGGCGCGCTGCCGTCCTTGCTGTTGCTGTCGTCTTCCGACTTCTTCGTCTTATAGGTATCGAAGCCATAGGCGCGCAACATCATGCCGAGCGCGAAATCCGCGGCCTTGGTGGCGGTGACATCCACGCCGGGCGCGTCCACAAAGATCGTCACATCCGTCGTGTTCTTGATCTTCGAGGCGGCAGCACCACCAGCCTTCAGCCAATCGAACGAAACCAGGGCGTCGGCCTTGCCGAGACCGATGACGAAGATGCGCTCGGCCTTCGATCCCTCGGGCGCCACGATATCGAGCGCGCCGGCGAGCTTGGCCGAGAAGGCGGCGATCTTGGCGGCCTTGGCCACCACGCCCGATGGGTCGGCGACACTTGCGCCGGCTGCGAGATCCTGCCCCTTGGCCTGCAACAGAATGGCGTATCCACCGGCAATTTCGGCAGAGTTTTCAAACGAGATATCGAATTTGGCTGACATGTCTTCTCCAGTGGGATCGCTTTAAATCCTCTTGCCCGATCATTCAGGTTTTCACCACTGAAGACAAGTCTTTGTCGCGGCCATCACGTTCAGGATCGCGGGAGTTGCGTCAACAAAGCGTCATGGATGACGACTATTGATCCCAGCGAATTGACAGGATGAGGATCGGTCTTGAACTCCATATTGAAGGCTTTCAGTCCGACTGCCATACGCGACGCGGATTACAGCGCCCCCGACATCTTCAAAGTCCTTCTCATCACCTGGTTCGCGCTGCTCGTCATTTTCAATCTGTTTCCGCAGATCGACCAAGAAATCTCAGCGCATTTCTTCACTCGTGAAGCCTGCAATGTCGGCGTTTCGCTTCGCGAGGTCTGCGGGCACTTTCTCTACCGCCAGGAATTCACGCTACAGGTCCTGCGTACGCTTTTCCTGCGTCTCCCCTACATCGCCGCGTTTGTGCTGCTGTGGAAGCTCATCGATTGCTATGGCCATTTCGGCGCCACCTTCGACGCCGAGCGTGCGCGCAGGCTGAAGATCGCCCTCGGTTCGTTGATCGCCGGTCCGATCGTTCTCGTCAACTTTATCCTGAAGGACCATTGGGGGCGCCCTCGTCCATTTTCCACAACCGATTTCGGCGGCGCGCTCGACTTCGTTCCGGCAGGGTCGACGGCGGGCAAATGCCTGTCCAACTGTTCTTTCGTTTCAGGCGAAGCGGCCGGAGCGGGCTGGCTGCTCTGTCTTCTCTTCATCATGCCGCGGGCGTCGCGACGCGCGCTATTTTTGCCGCTGGCCACGATTTCGTTACTGGCGCCGGCATTGCGTCTGGCCTTCGGCGCGCACTATCTGTCCGACGTTATTCTTGGATGGTTGTCATCCTTCGTTGTTTTTGCCGGCATCCTGGCGCTGACCGATTCGCCACAGCGGGAAAAAAAACTGAAAATTGAATGAATTTTCGACGGTAGCTTGTCGCAAAAGCAAACCAAAAAGCGTAGATGGTTTTCGCTGCGTGGCGGCAAGAATTCGCGAAGAGCGTTCAAGGGCATGCATGAAACTGCTTGAAACATACATATTGCGGCGCGTGGGCCAGATGTTTCTCGTCGCCCTGTTGCCCGTGCTCGCGATCATCTGGACGACGCAGGTGCTTCAGCGCATCAATCTGGTGACGGATAGCGGCCAGTCGGTCGGCTCGTTCGCCAAGCTCGCCACGCTTATCCTGCCCTCGATCATTCCCGTCGTCCTGCCCTTCGCCCTCGTGATCGGCGTCACGCAGACGCTGACGACGATGAACAACGATTCGGAGCTTGCCGTTATCGATGCAGCAGGCGCGCGCCGCAGCATCATCTGGCGCCCGATCATCATTCTCGCGGCCGTCATCAGCGCCTTTTCCTTTCTGGTCGACAACGTCGTCGAGCCGAAGGCAAAGACCGGCGCAAGGCAAATGATTGCAGCGGCTTACGCCGATCTGCTCTCAACCGTGATTGAAGAGAAGAACTTCCGCCAGATCGATACCGGCCTCTATGTGCAAATCTCCGAGCGCCTGGCCGGACGCGTGCTCAAGGGGCTGTTCGTCGTGGACGAGCGCGACCCGGCGTTCCAGCTGATCTACTATGCTCGCGAAGGCGCCGTCGATGAGAAGGGCACGTCGCTGATCATGCATGATGGCGAGGTGCACCGGAAAACCACGACTGGCGACGTATCCATCATCCGCTTCGATTCTTATTCATTCGACCTCTCCGACCTCACGCAGAACCGCGGCCAGTCGACGCTGCGCGCGTCCGACCGCGAACTGCCGTTCCTGCTCAATCCCGATCCTGCGGACAAGGATTATATCGCCAAACCCGGCAGCTACACTGCAGAGCTTCACAGGCGCCTGACCGACTGGATGCTTCCTCTTGTCTTTTCGTTGATTTCGCTTGCGATTGCGGGCGATGCGCGCTCGCATCGCGAGGCACGGCTGCACCCGATGGTATCGGCACTGGTGCTCGCGTTTGCGGTTCGATGGGCGACGTTCTACGCTGCCAACCAGATCGAATCGAAACCAATCTTCATCGGCATCCTCTATGCGCTGCCACTTGGGATCAGCGCGTTGGCGATTGTTTCGCTGGTTTCGCACAAACGAATCTCGCTGCTTGGCTTCATCGGTAACCGGATCGCCACCGGCTGGCGCAAGCTGCAGCAGCGCTTCCCCCGCTCGGCCGGAGGTGACGCATGATTTTCGGTACGCTCGGACGCTATTTCTTCCGCCGTTATGCAACGACGGCGATGTGGTTCTTCCTCGGTGTCATCGGCATCGTCTACCTCGTCGATTTCAGCGAGACCGCGAGCCGCATGTCCGGCCTGCCCGGCTATACGGTCACCGGCGGATTGCTGATGACGGCCGTGCGCCTGCCGCTCATCCTGCAGCAGACGGTTCCCTTCATCGCACTTTTCGTCGGCATGACCGTGCTGATCGGCCTCAATCGCAAATACGAGCTGGTGGTGACGCGCGCGGCCGGCATTTCGGCCTGGCAGTTCATGTCGCCTTTCATCGCTGGTGCGTTTCTGCTCGGCATCGGCGTGATGACGATCCTCAATCCGCTTGCGGCATGGGGTCAGAGGCAGGCAGCCAGCGTCGAAAGCAATTGGCGCGGCGATGCTGGCGCCTCGAAGGGCGGCCCTCAGGTGCCGTGGATCCGCCAGATCAGCGGCCAGGACGATGTCATCATCGGTGCGCGAAGCGTTCTCGAGGACGGAACGTTGCTCGTCGACGCGGTGCTGGTGCACTTCGATTCGAGCAATCACATCGCGCTCAGACAGGACGCGGCGTCCGCAAAATTGGAAGATGGTTACTGGCTTCTTAAGAACGTTATCGAGCGTCGCCCCGGCGAAATCGCTCAGCGTAAGGATGAGGTACAGGTCCGTACCAATTTGAAACGGGATTTCGTAGAACAGAGGCTTACCGCCCCTGAAACCATTGCATTTTTTGATCTCTCGAACCGAATCAACATTGCCAAATCCTTCGGGATTCCGACCAAGGCTCTCGAGACTCAATTCCACTCTTTGTTGTCCCAACCATTATTGCTCGTGGCGATGACCCTCATTGCTGCAACAGTGTCCCTAAAATTTAGCCGGTTCAACCAATCGAGGTCCGTGATTCTGGGTGGCATCCTGGCAGGCTTCGTGCTTTATGTGGTCACCGTGCTTGTGAAAGCATTCGGAAGCAGTGGGGTTGTCCCGCCTTTCGTGGCGACGTGGATTCCGGTCATCGTCGCCTTGGCTTTGGGTGCAACAATTCTGCTTCATCAGGAGGATGGCTAGTGGCGGCAGGCAACCGCAAAAGTGTTCGTAAGCAGTTGGTTGCCCTGTTCGCAGGCGTAGCCCTGTGCAGCTATACCGGCAACATTCCCGTTGCCATCGCTCAAGACGCTTTGCAAAACATGAAGCCCAATGTTTCGAAGGAAGCCAAGATGCTTCTTTCGGCCAATGAGCTCGTCTATAACAAAGACGCTGAGGTCGTTTCGGCCGTAGGTGGCGTGCAGATCAATTACGCCGGCTACAAGATGGTCTCGCAGCGAGTCGAGTACAATCAGAAGACCGGCCGGATGATGGCGCTTGGCAATGTCGAGCTTGTCAGCCCCGACGGCACGCGCATGTATTCCGACAAGCTCGACGTCACCGATGACTTCGCGAACGGTTTCATCAATTCGCTCCGAATCGAGACACCCGATAACACCCGCATCGTCGCCGAAACCGGCGAGCGGGTCGGCGGGACCGAGATGATTCTCAACAAGGGCGTCTACACCGCCTGTCTGCCTTGCGCGGAAAAGCCCGAGAAGCCGCCATTCTGGCAGGTCAAGGCTGAACGCGTCATCCAGAATGGCGAGAAGCACACGATTCGCCTTGAGCACGCCCGCATGGAGCTGCTCGGCCATCCGATCGCCTATGTTCCGTGGCTCGTCGTTCCCGACAACACGGTCAAGCGCAAGTCGGGCTTCCTGTTCCCGAGCTTCGTGAGCGCGCAGAATCTCGGCTTCGGCCTGTCTGTCCCTTACTACTACGTGATCTCGCCCAGCATGGACGCGACGGTGACGGGTACAGGCTATACGACGCAGGGCTTCCTGGCGGACGCTGAATTCCGCCAGCGCTTCGAGAATGGCTCGCACATCCTGCGCATGGCTGGCATCAGCCAGATGAGTTCCAGCACGTTCACTGAAGGAACCAGCGACGCGCAGAACGATGCTCGTGGAATGATCGCATCGACCGGCGCTTTCAAAATCAATCCGCGCTGGTCTTTCGGCTGGGATGTGATGGTGCAGAGCGACAACAACTTCGCGCGTACCTACAAACTCAAGGGCTACGATGATTCGACCCGCACCAACCAGATTTATCTGACCGGCCTGGGGAAGCGAAACTACTTCGACCTGCGTTCCTTCTATTTCGATGTGCAGGACGCCGATCCTTCGAACACCGCCGAGAAGAAACAGGCCATCGTCTACCCGGTGATGGACTATCACTACGTGGCGCCGCAGCCGCTTGCCGGCGGCGAAGTCTCGGCTGACGTAAACTTGACCAACCTCTCGCGCGGCCATGAAGACTTCTACGACGTCGCCGGCTTTGATCGTTACCGCGGCCTTGAAGGCCAGACATCACGCCTGACGGGTGAACTGACGTGGAAGCGTACGTTCGTGACGCCTGCAGGCGTTCTGATCACGCCACTGCTTTCGGCCCGTGGTGATGCGATTTCGCTCAACATGGACGACCCGGCCGGCTACGGCGGCAACTACGACACAAGCGATGCTGCAACACGCGGCATGGTGACGGCTGGCCTCGAGATGCGCTATCCGATCCTGGCCACGACCGACAACAGCACGCATGTGTTCGAGCCGATCATGCAGATCTATGCACGCCCGAACGAATCGCTGGCGGGCAGGCTGCCGAACGAAGACGCGCAAAGCATGGTCTTCGACGCGACCAATCTGTTCGAACGCGACAAGTTCTCCGGTTACGACCGTATCGAAGGCGGCACGCGCGCGAATATCGGCTTCCAGTACACCGGCACGTTCGACAACGGCTACAAGCTGCATGGCATCTTCGGACAGTCCTTCCAGTTGGCCGGCCAGAATTCGTTCGACACGGCTGACCTCGTGAACGTCGGCGCCGATTCCGGCCTTGAAAACACGCGGTCCGACTATGTCGGTCTCGGTGGCATCGAAACGCCGCAGGGCTTTTCCTTTGCCGCTTCGTACCGTCTCGACGAGAAAAGCCTCGAGCTTCGCCGCGGCGACCTGACGGCCGGTTTCCAGACCGACACGTTCCAGAGCCAGCTTCTCTACACGCATCTCTCCGCGCAGCCGGAATATGGCTACGACACGGATAATGACGAACTCCAGACGCGCGCTCAGATCAAGTTCAAGGACTACTGGTCGATCTTCGGCGGCATCGCCTACGATCTGAACAACAACACGTTCACGCGCCAGACCATCGGCCTGACTTACGAAGACGAGTGCACGATCTTCACGATCGCCTACTCCGACAAGCGCGACACCAGCGATCAGTCGGCAAGCGATTGGACGATCGGCGCGAGGCTGACATTCCGTACGCTTGGCGACATCAATCTCGGTGATGCCAGCGATCTCGGATACGGTAACATCTACAACAACTGATCGATTTTGTAGCACGGCGAAAGAAAGGGGCCTTTCTTTCGCCGTAACGCTATGCAGGACATTGTGGCCATTGGATATATGCGGCATATGCTGCTGCGTCTCGAAGGCAGCAACGCTGACGTTATCTCGGTAAGATAGGCGCGCCGCGACGCGAAAGCGCGGCGTTAATGGGAAGGGTCGACAGATGATTGGCGCGAAGAACACCGTAAGAACGATGATCGCAGGCTTGGCGTTCGCCACTGTCGCTGGCTTGGCACTGCCGAAGGCCAACATGGCCTATGCTGCGAGCGAAGTGCGAGTGGTCGTCAACGGCACGGCTCTGACCAGCGGTGACGTGGCCAAGCGCCAGGCCTTCCTGCGCCTGCAGCACCAAAAGGCGGATGCCAAGGCTGCTGAAGACCAGCTTATCGAGCAGACGTTGAAGGAACAGGAAATCTCGCGCGTTCGCATGTCTGTGTCCAAGGACGACGTCGACGCTTCCTTCGCGCGCTTCGCCACCGGCAACAAGCTGACGACTGCGCAGATGACGCAGATCCTCAACCAGGCCGGCGTCGGCGTCGATCACTTCAAGGCATTCATTGCCGTGCAGATGAGCTGGCCGCGCCTCGTGAACGCGCGCTATGGCAACAGCAACAAGATGTCGAACGCCGACCTCGTTGCCCGCATGATGGAAAACAACAAGCAGAAGCCGGAGACGACCGAATATATTCTGCAGCAGATGATCTTCGTCGTGCCCGCCAGCAAGAAGGGTATCGTCGGCAAGCGAAAGAGCGAAGCTGAAGCCTCGCGCTCGAAGTATCCGGGCTGCGAACAGGCCAAGGTTTTCGCCGCCACGATGCGTGACGTTTCCGTTCGCGATCTCGGCCGCATGCTGGCGCCGGAACTGCCGCCTGAGTGGAAGCCGCTGGTCGAACAGGCCAAGGGCAACACCACGGCAACGCGCGTAACCGAAAAGGGCGTCGAATATCTGGCGATCTGCAGCCAGCGTCAGGTTTCCGATGACCAGGCCGCCGAAATGGTCTTCCGCGAAGAAGACCTGAACAAGGCCAAGGACAAGAACGCTCCGCCGGAAAACGCCAACGCTACCAAGTATCTCGACGAACTGCGCAAGAAAGCGCAGATCGTTCGCCGCTGATGTCGATGACGCTCGCATTCTCCCGTCCGCTTGCACTGAGCCAGGGCGATCCTGCAGGGATCGGCCCTGACGTTACCTTGATGGCATGGCTGCGCCGTCGCGAACTTGGCCTCCCGCCGTTTATTTTCATCGGTGATCCTGATGTCCTTGCCACTCGCGCACGGATGCTGGATCTGACCGTTGCGATCCGCGAGACGGATTGCGCCGGCGCGATCGACGTCTTCGCCGATGCCCTTCCCGTTCTGCCGATCCCCGCAGGCGTCGAGGTCACCGCTGGCGAAGCCCATGTCGCGACTGCCCGAGGGACGATTGCAGCGATCGAGCAGGCGGTGTCGCTGACGATCGGCGGCGAAGCGCTTGGCGTCGTCACCAACCCGATCGCCAAGTCCGTCCTCTACGAAAGCGGCTTCCGTTTTCCGGGGCATACCGAGTTTCTGGCCGAGCTTGCGAAACGTGCAACCGGCACGCCAGTGACGCCCGTTATGATGCTCGCCGGGCCGAAGCTTCGGGCGATCCCCGTTACAATCCATATTCCGATCAAGGATGTGCCGCAGGCGCTGACGGCGGAGCTCATTGTCGAGACCTGCCGGACCGCGCATGCCGATCTCGTAGAGCGTTTCGGTATCGCCAATCCGCGCCTTGCCGTTGCGGGTCTCAATCCGCACGCCGGCGAAGATGGCGCCATCGGCAAGGAAGACGCCAACGTCATCCACCCCGCGATCCAGTTCCTTCGCGCCGAAGGCATCGATGCGATCGGCCCACTGCCCGCCGACACCATGTTTCATGACGAAGCGCGTGCGCGTTACGACGTGGCGATCTGCATGTATCATGACCAGGCTCTGATCCCGGCCAAGGCGCTCGGCTTCGACGATGCCGTCAACGTGACGCTTGGTCTGCCCTTCATCCGCACATCGCCCGACCATGGCACCGCCTTCGGCATCGCCGGCAAGGGGCTGGCGCGTGAGAGCAGCCTGGTTGCCGCCTTGAAGCTCGCCGGACACCTCGGTCGCGTTTCCAAGAGCAATTCCTGATGGCCGCACTCGACGGATTGCCGCCGCTGAGCGACGTGATCAGGCGGCATGGCCTGGATGCGCGCAAGGCGCTCGGGCAGAACTTCATCCTCGACCTCAACCTCACGCAGAAGGTGGCACGCAACGCAGGTCCTCTCGAAGATGCGACGGTGTTCGAGGTCGGCCCCGGTCCCGGCGGCCTGACGCGGGCGATCCTGGCGCTCGGGGCCAAGAAGGTCATCGCCGTAGAGCGCGATCCGCGCTGTCTGCCGGCGCTTGCCGAAGTGGCCGCGCACTATCCCGGCAGGCTCGAGGTAATCGAAGGCGACGCCTTGACCACTGACTTCGAGGCGCTGGCGCCTGAGGGGCCGGTGAAGATCATCGCCAACCTTCCCTATAATGTCGGAACCCAGCTTCTGGTGAACTGGTTGCTGCCGAAGCAGTGGCCGCCGTTCTGGCAATCGCTGACGCTGATGTTTCAGAAGGAAGTGGGCTTGCGTATCGTCGCAGATCAGGAAGACGATCACTATGGGCGCCTCGGTGTGCTCTGCGGTTGGCGTACGAACGCGCACATGGCGTTCGACATCCCGCCACAGGCCTTCACGCCTCCGCCTAAAGTCACCTCGACGGTGGTGCATCTGACGCCGAACGAGAACCCGATCCCCTGCTCCGTCGCCAATCTCGAAAAAGTGACCCAGGCAGCATTCGGACAGCGCCGGAAGATGCTGCGACAGAGCCTGAAGCCGATCGGCGGCGAGAAGCTGCTCGAAAAGGCCGGCATCGATCCACAGAGACGCGCTGAGACGCTTTCCGTCGAAGAGTTCTGCCGTCTGGCAAACAGCCTCTGACGCCCTCCACGCCTCATCAAGATCAATGTTAGCTTGCGCGGAGGCAGCGGCCTTCTATGCTTGTTAAACACTACAAATCAAGTCGTCTTGACTTGGAAAACGAAGTATTTCTGCGACCGAAAACCAACTTGTTCTCGACGATGCGCTTTAACATCGTGTGAATGCGGTTTGCCTCATCGACTGTCATGAAACTGTTATCTCTGGGGAATAGCCCGTTCCCGGCGAGACTCGTTGCGAATGCAAACAAATAGCCCCCTATTGATCTCGCCGTCATCTTTTCAGCTTTCAGGAAAGCGAACCCTTATGCGTACCAACAGATTTTTGACGACCTGCTTCGGCATCGGCCTTGCTGCCGTCATGGCCGCCTCCGCCTCCGCCGCCGATATCACCGGCGCCGGCTCCACCTTCGTTTACCCGGTTCTCTCCAAGTGGTCGGCTGACTACAACAAGAAGACCGGCGACAAGCTGAACTATCAGTCGATCGGCTCCGGCGGCGGTATCGCCCAGATCAAGGCCGCAACGGTCGATTTCGGCGCCTCCGACAAGCCGCTCGAATCCAAGGAACTGACGGATGCCGGCTTCGGCCAGTTTCCGCTGGTTGTCGGCGGCATCGTTCCCGTCATCAACGTCAAGGGCATCAAGTCGGGCGAACTGAAGCTGACCGGCAAGGTTCTGGCCGACATCTACCTCGGCAACGTCACCAAGTGGAACGACAAGGCCATCGCTGACCTCAACCCGGGCGTAAAACTGCCGGACTCGCAGATCGCCGTTGTTCACCGCTCGGACGGTTCGGGCACCAGCTTCAACTGGACCAACTACTTCTCGAAGGTCAATCCTGACTGGAAGTCCAAGGTTGGCGAAGGCACCGCCGTCAACTGGCCTGTCGGCATCGGTGGCAAGGGCAACGAAGGCGTCGCCGCCTACGTAACGCGCGTGAAGGACTCGATCGGTTACGTCGAATACGCCTACGCGCTTCAGAACAAGCTGCCTTACGTGCTCATGGAGAACGCCGCCGGCAAGTATCCGAAGCCGAACGCGGAAAGCTTCGCTGCTGCCGCAGCAAGCGCCGAGTGGGACAAGGCCCAGGACTTCAACCTGATCCTGACCAACGCACCTGGTGAGAAGGCATGGCCGGTCACGGCTACGACCTGGGCGATCATGTACAAGCAAGCCAAGGACGAAGCTCGCTCCAAGGCTGCCTTCGAGTTCTTCAAGTGGGCGCTCGAGAACGGCCAGAAGCAGGCTTCCTCGCTCGACTACGTTCCGCTTCCAGATAGCCTCGTGAAGCAGATCGAAGCCTACTGGACCGCCCAGTTCAAGGGTTGATCCACACACTGTCGAAACGGCCGGAGAGCTCTGCTTTCCGGCCGGCTTAACTTTGATTGCCCCTCAAAGATTAGAGAACAGACAATGAGCCAAGTTTTGGCATCGCAGCGCGCCGAGAGTGTCGGCGTGAAGCGTCGCCATGGCGCGACCGGCGACATGGTATTTTCCGCAATCGTGCTGTGCTGCGGCATGTTCGTGCTGATTGCACTTCTGGCAGCGACCTTTTCCATGGGTTGGGGCGGCTTGCTGGCTTTCCGCACCTTCGGCCTGGAATTCATCTACGGCACCGAATGGGACCCCGTCGCACAGAAATTCGCCGGCCTCGTGCCGATCTACGGAACGCTGGTCACCTCGGCGCTGGCGATGATCATCGGTGTCCCCATCAGCCTCGGCATCGCGGTGTTCGTCACCGAAGTGGCGCCACGCTGGGCGCGCGGACCGATCGGCGGCGCCATCGAGCTGCTCGCCGGCATTCCAAGCATCATCTACGGCATGTGGGGTCTCTTCACCTTCGCGCCGTTCATGTCCGACTATATCCAGCCGGTCCTGATCGACTGGCTTGGCCCCCTGCCCCTTGTCGGCGCTTTGTTCTCAGGCATACCGATGGGCATCGGCATGCTGACGTCGGGCATCGTGCTCGCCATCATGATCATCCCCTATATCGCTTCGGTCATGCGCGACGTCTTTCTCGTCGTCCCCGCGCAGCTTAAGGAATCGGCCTACGCGCTCGGCTCGACCAAATGGGAGGTCGTGCGCGATATCGTCATCCCTCATACGCGCACGGCCGTCGTCGGCGGCATATTCCTCGGCCTCGGTCGCGCGCTCGGCGAGACCATGGCCGTCACCTTCGTGCTGGGGAATACGCATAATATCGCGATCTCGCTGATGGAGCCCGGCAACTCGATCGCCGCGGCCATCGCCAACGAGTTCACCGAGGCTGACACGGATCTCTATCTGTCGTCGCTGATCGGTCTCGGCTTCATCCTCTTCGTGGTCACCTTCATCGTGCTGGCCGCCGCCAAGCTGATGCTGCTCCGGATCGCCAGGCAGAAGGGAGAATAATCATGACGACATCCAACTCCCTTTACCGCTACCGGCAGATCAAGAGCGCCATCGCCTTGTCTCTCGCCACCGTTGCGACGGTCATCGGCCTCATCTTCCTCGTCTGGATCCTTTGGACGACGTTGATCAACGGCATCGAGGCGCTCAGCCCTCGACTACTCACTGAAATGACGCCGCCACCCGGCGAAGACGGCGGCCTGGCGAATGCCTTCATGGGCAGCTTGATGATCGTCGTCATGGCGGTTGTTCTCGGCACGCCGATCGGCATTCTCGCCGGCACCTATCTTTCGGAATACAGCCGCGGCAAGAAGATCGGCGATCTCGTTCGCTTCGTGAACGACATCCTGCTCAGCGCGCCGTCTATCATCATCGGCCTGTTCGTCTACGAGTTGGTGGTGCGCCAGAGCGGACGCTTCTCGGGCTATGCCGGAGGCATCGCGCTGGGCTTCATCTTCCTGCCGGTCGTGGTGCGCACTACCGACGAGATGCTGCGGCTGGTGCCGGACGTGATGCGCGAGGCGGCACTGTCGCTCGGCATCCCGCGCTGGAAGGTGACGGTGCATGTGCTCTATCGCGCCGCGTCCGCCGGTATCCTGACCGGCGTGCTGCTTGCCGTGGCACGCATCTCCGGCGAGACCGCACCGCTTCTCTTCACCGCCCTCAACAACCAGTACTGGAGCACGGACATGTCCGGGCCAATGGCCAACATTCCCGTCGTCATCTTCCAGTACGCGATGAGCCCCTATGACGAGTGGCATACGCTCGCCTGGGCCGGCGCCTTCGTCATGACCGCCATCGTGCTGTTGCTCAGTGTCGGATCACGAATCATCCTGAGCAGACGGGGGAAATAATGCTGCAATCTTCCAGCGCACTCGACACCGGCAGGACCGCACCTACAATGAAGACCGACAAGATCACGCTCGAAAACGTCAACTTCTTCTACGGAAAGACGCAGGCGATCCGCGATGTCAGCATCAGCTTTCCGGAGCGGCAGGTCTCGGCCCTGATCGGCCCGTCCGGCTGCGGCAAGTCCACGCTGCTGCGCATTCTCAACCGCATCTACGCGCTCTATCCGGGCATGCGGGCGACGGGTACCGTGAAGCTCGATGGCGACAACATTCTCGACCCCCGCTATCCGATGAACGAACTGCGCGCCCGCGTCGGCATGGTGTTCCAGAAGCCGGTCCCCTTCCCCATGTCGATCTACGATAACGTCGCCTATGGCATCCGCCATCATGAGCGGCTGTCGAAGGCGGAAATGGATGGACGTGTCGAGGAAGCGCTGCGGCAGGCGGCCCTTTGGGACGAGGTGAAGGACAAGCTCAAGCAGAGCGGTCTCGGCCTCTCCGGCGGTCAGCAGCAGCGTCTGTGCATCGCGCGCGGCGTGGCGCTCAAGCCCGAGGTTCTGCTGCTCGACGAGCCGACATCGGCGCTCGATCCGATCTCGACAGCCAAAGTCGAGGAACTGATCGCGCAGCTGAAGGCGAACTTCACGATCGTGATCGTGACGCATAACATGCAGCAGGCCGGCCGTATCTCGGACAATACCGCCTTCATGTATCTGGGCGAGCTTGTCGAGCATGGCCCGACATCGCAGATATTCGAGGCGCCGAAGAACAAGCGGACCGAAGACTACATCACCGGTCGCTACGGCTGATCATTTGAGAGAATGACGCCGGCGCGAAGGCGCCGGCGGATGCGTTAGAGAACCGGCGTCTCTTCGATCAGGCCGGTCACGAAGTCGAACATGCCATGGCGGCGATCGCGGCGAAGGCGTTCGGCGCGCACGATCGACTGAACGGCCTCGAATGCGGTGTTCAGGTCGTCGTTGACGATGACATAATCATATTCGCGCCAGTGGGCGATCTCGGCACGGGAATTGGCGAGACGCGTCGCGATTACCTCTTCGGAATCTTCGGCGCGGCGATGCAGCCGCGACTGAAGCTCGGTCATGGTCGGCGGCAGCACGAAGATCGATACGATATCGGCCTTCATCTTTTCCTGCAGCTGCAACGCGCCCTGCCAGTCGATATCGAACAGCATGTCGCGACCATCGGCCATGGCGGCCTCCACCGGCTCGCGCGGCGTGCCGTAGAAATTGCCATGCACTTCCGCCCATTCGAGCAACTCGCCGCTGTCGCGCATGCGCTCGAACTGCGGGATGCTGATGAAATGATAGTGCGTGCCGGCAATCTCGCTCGGGCGACGCTGGCGCGTCGTGACGCTCACCGAGATTTCAAGGCTGCGATCGCGCTCCAGAAGATTGCGCGCGATGGTCGACTTACCGGCGCCCGAGGGCGAGGACAGGACAAGCATCAGCCCGCGACGGGGGATCACGGTGGGTGTGCTCGACGTCGTGCTGCCTGACGTCTGGGGGCTCGACGGGGTCGGGCTCATGGTTCACTCCAAATTCTGAACTTGCTCACGGAACTGGTCGATGACCACTTTCAACTCAATACCGGCCGCTGTCACTGCAGCCGCATTGGACTTCGAGCATATTGTATTCGATTCCCGGTTAAATTCCTGTGCAAGGAAATCGAGCTTGCGGCCGATAGGGCCGCCCTTGGCGAGCAGGTCGCGCGCGGCGGCGACATGTGCCTTCAGCCGGTCGATTTCTTCGCGCAGGTCGGCCTTGGTGGCGAGGATCGCCGCCTCTGCATGGAGTCTGTCCTGGTCGAACTTGCCGGATGTATCCATCAGCATGGCGACCTGGGCCGCAAGCCGTGCCGCGATCTCGCGCGGCGAGCGCGACGGGTCGCTCTCGACGACCCCCGTCAGGCGCTCGATGATCGCCACCTGGTCGAGGAGTACGCGTGACAGAGCCGCACCCTCCTGCTCGCGCATATGCCTGAGATCGGTCAGCGCCAACGAAAGGCCATTCATGATCTCGGCATCGCGCGCAGCGATCGCTTCCGGGCTATCCTCGGTCTCGCGGAAATCGACGATGCCGCGGATGCCGAGAAGCGTATCGAGCTTCAACGGCGCCGGATCGATGATATCAGCCAGTTGATCGCGTAGCGACAGAACGGCGGCAAGCGCTTCCTGGTTGAGCACGGTTTCGACGCGGCTTTCGGGCGACGAGACGGACAGCGACACCTGCATATTGCCGCGGCTGAACTGCTCGCCGGCCAGTCGCTTGACGTCGTTTTCCAGCCGCTCGAGGCCCGGCGGCAGGCGCAGACGAATATCAAGACCCTTGCCGTTTACCGAGCGCAGTTCCCAGGCCCAGCGCCAGCGATCGGTCGTGCCTTCGCGCCGAGCAAAACCCGTCATGGACTGCAAAGCCATGGAAGCCTCCGATATTGTCAGTTTCTCTTTTTCTTCGGAGCCGGAGCGGGCGCTGCCGGCGCATCGGCGGGCGTTGCCGCATCGGGCTGCCCGTCGACGGCGATATTCGGATCGGCGCCCTTGTCTGCCTCCAGCTTGCGCCAGCGCCGGACATTGGCGTTGTGGTCCTCAAGCGTGGCGGCGAAGACGTGGCCACCCGTGCCGTCGGCCACGAAGTAGAGGTCCTGTGTCTTCCACGGGTTGGCAACGGCCTCCAGCGCATCGCGGCCGGGATTGGCGATCGGCGTCGGCGGCAGGCCCTTGATCACGTAGGTGTTGAACGGCGTCTCTTTCTTGAGATCCGACTGGTAGATCGGCCGATCCGCCGGCTTGCCGTCGCCACCGAACAATCCATAGATGATCGTCGGGTCCGACTGCAGGCGCATGCCCTTGCCCAGGCGGTTCAGGAAGACCGATGCCACGTGGGCGCGCTCGTCTGGAACGCCCGTTTCCTTTTCGACGATGGAGGCGAGAACGATCATCTCGTCCTTCGACTTGAAGGGCAGCGAGGGATCGCGCTTGTCCCAGATCTGGTCCACGAGCTTCTGCTGGGCCGCGGCCATCTGCTCGATGATCTCGGCGCGCTTGGTACCGCGCGAGAACTTATAGGTATCCGGGCGCAGGCTGCCCTCGGCCGGCAGGACCGTCGGCAGGTCGCCCTCAAGCACCTGGTCCTCGTTCATGCGGTTGAACATCTGGCGGACGCTCAGGCCCTCGGGGAAGGAGATCGAATAGAGGATGGATTTGCCGGATTTCAGCAGTTCCATGATCTCATTCATCGAGGCATGCGCCTTGATCTCGTACTCACCGGCCTTGAGGCTTTCGCCATCGTTCAGATGGGTGGCGGTGAGATAGCGGAAGACGCGGCCATCGGAGATGATGTTGTTGCGCTCGAGATTGAACGCGATCTCGGTGATCCCTGCGCCGTTGCGCACGATGAAATTGGTGTTGGCCTCCAGCGGACCGGGGCTCTGGTAGGTGGAAATCGCGTAGTAGAAGACGACGACGGCGGCGGCGCAGCCGAGCACGACCAGCGTCATCAGGAAGTTCAGGAAGATGACGACTTGGCTTCTGGCCTTCTTGGAGCGCTTCGGCGGCTCCGGCACGCGCTCCGGGCGCAGCGCTTCGGTTGGCGATTTCGGAATGATCGGGCCACTCTGCGACTGCTGGCCCTGCTGGCCGGTCGTGTCGTTGCTCTGGTTCGTATCGCTCACCGGCAATCCTCTAAATTTGGCCCCAAAAGCTGCTTCTTACGAAGCAATGCGGCGAAATGCGGGTGGGCAGCCATCGGATTGGACTGCCCTGCCCGTTGCGGACGTCGTGGGTCAGTCTCAGGCGACGTAGCGGCGCAGCACCAGCGATGCGTTTGTACCGCCGAATCCAAAGGAATTCGACAGCGCCACGTTCACTTCCCGTTGACGCGCCTTGTGCGGGACGAGATCGATCTTCGTCTCGCGCTCCGGGTTGTCGAGATTGAGCGTCGGCGGCACGACGTTGTCGCGGATCGACAGCGTCGCGAAGATCGCCTCGATAGCACCCGCAGCGCCCAGAAGGTGGCCGGTGGCGGACTTGGTCGAGGACATGGAGATCTTCGACGCAGCGTCGCCGACCAGGCGCTCGACGGCGCCGAGCTCGATCGTGTCGGCCATGGTCGATGTGCCGTGCGCGTTGATGTAGTCGATATCGGCGGGCGTCAAACCTGCGCGCTTCAGCGCCATCGCCATGCAGCGGCCGGCGCCCTCGCCGTCTTCCGACGGCGCGGTGATGTGGTAGGCGTCGCCCGACAGGCCGTAGCCGACGACTTCGGCGTAAATCCGTGCGCCCCGCGCCAGGGCATGTTCGAGCTCTTCGAGAACGACGATGCCGGCGCCCTCGCCCATGACGAAGCCGTCACGGTCCTTGTCGTAGGGGCGCGAAGCCTTGGTGGGATCGTCGTTATGCTGTGTCGACAGCGCCTTGCAGGCCGCGAAACCGGCGAGCGAGATGCGGCTGACCGGCGATTCGGTGCCGCCGGCGACCATGACATCGGCATCGCCGAAAGCGATCAGACGGGCAGCATCGCCAATGGCGTGCGCACCGGTCGAGCAGGCGGTGACGACGGAGTGGTTCGGTCCGCGCAGCTTGTGACGGATCGAGACCTGGCCGGATACGAGGTTGATCAGGCGACCGGGAATGAAGAATGGAGAGATGCGGCGCGGGCCCTTGTCGCGTAGCGTGTAGCCCGCTTCGACGATGCCTTCAATGCCGCCAATGCCGGAGCCGATGAGGACGCCGGTCGCAATCTGGTCTTCGTCGCTCTCGGGATGCCAGTTGGCATCGTTGAGCGCCATGTCGGCCGCGGCCATGCCATAGATGATGAAGGGATCGACCTTGCGCTGCTCCTTGGGCTCCATCCAATCATCCTGATTGAAGGTGCCGCCGGTGCCGTCGCCGACAGGGATACGGCATGCGATCTTGGCCGGAAGGTCATCGACTTCGAACTCGGTCACGAGGCGTGCGCCGTTTTCACCCGCCAGCAGGCGAGCCCAGGTCACTTCCGTGCCGCATCCCAAGGGAGACACCATGCCAGTGCCCGTAATAACCACCCGTCTCATCGACTGCATTCCCCCGCCTTTTGTGTTCTATGGAGACCATGCCAGAAATAAAAAGGGCGGACTCCGGGTCCGCCCTTTCTAAAGTGCTCAGGATTAAGCCTGGGCCTTTTCGATAAACTTAACGGCGTCGCCGACCGTCAGGATCGAGTCCGCAGCGTCGTCAGGAATTTCAACGCCGAATTCTTCTTCGAACGCCATGACCAGTTCGACGGTGTCGAGCGAGTCAGCGCCCAGATCGTCGATGAAGCTTGCGCCTTCGACAACCTTGTCGGCGTCGACGCCAAGATGATCAATAACAATTTTCTTTACGCGTTCTGCGATATCGCTCATGTCGGTTTCCTCGACCTTATAATCCTGATCAGAGAGCCTTTATGGCACCCTACCCTGTTTCAGCCTGCGGCGCCCTAAAGCCACCTTCGGCAAACTCGTTGTACCCGGCTACCAGAGATGTCCCACGCTTGCTTGGAAAGCCCGCCGGTCCGTCTTCTTTCTCGGGAGACTGTTCACAGTCATGGCCCGATTAACACGGTTTATGTCTGCCGCAAAGCCAGAAAATCAACCCCATAGCGTTGGTGAACAGGCTATTGCGGGGAAAAACGGCCCGAAAGCCAGTTTTCCGTTTCAGATCATGGCCATGCCGCCATTTACATGCAAAGTCTGGCCCGTCATGTAGGCCGCTTCCGACGAAGCCAGGTAAGCAACAGCGGATGCCACTTCGGCGCCAGTGCCCATGCGCTTCATCGGGATCGCGCCCATGATCGCGTCCTTCTGCTTGTCGTTCAGCTTGCCGGTCATCGCGCTTTCGATGAAGCCCGGGGCCACGCAGTTGACCGTCACGTTGCGGGTCGCGATCTCCTGTGCCAGCGACTTGGTGAAGCCGATCATGCCGGCCTTGGAGGCGCAGTAGTTGGCCTGGCCCGGATTGCCGGTGACGCCGACGATCGAGGTGATGTTGATGATGCGGCCGTAGCGGCGGCGCATCATCGGATGTGTCAGTTCGCGGGTCAGGCGGAACATCGAGGTCAGGTTGACTTCAATGACGCTGTCCCAGTCCTCGTCCGACATGCGCACGAAGAGGCCATCCTTGGTGATGCCGGCGTTGTTGACGAGAATGTCGACGCCGTCGAGTTCGGCTTCGGCCTTGACGCCGAGTGCCTTGACTTCGTCGCGATCGGCAAGGTTCGCCGGGAAGATCTTGACGCGGTCGCCGAGTTCGTTCGCCAGCGCCTCGAGCTTTTCGACGCGGGTGCCGTGCAGGCCGACGATGGCGCCCTGCTTGTGCAGGATGCGGGCGATTTCTTCGCCGATGCCGCCAGAGGCACCAGTTACCAGAGCCTTGCGGCCGGAGAGATCGAGCATGGAAGAATTCCTTGTAATCGTTAAATCAATCAGGCCAGAAGAGCGGCAACCGCCGCGTCGATATCAGCCGGCGAGTTGACCGAGATGCCGGTCACGTTCTTGTCGATGCGGCGCGCGAGGCCGGTCAGGACCTTGCCGGCGCCGAGTTCGTAAAGCGTCGTCACACCGTTTGCCGCGAACCACTCGACCGTTTCGCGCCAGCGAACCTGGCCGGTGACCTGTTCGACCAGCAGCTTGGCAATTTCTTCGGCGTCGGTAACGGGCGCGGCGCGCACGTTGGCGATGACGGGCACGACCGGGTTCGACTTCGCGACACCTGCCAGCGCTTCGCGCATCGCGTCAGCCGCCGGCGCCATCAGCGCGGAATGGAAGGGTGCGGAGACCGGCAGCAGGATCGCGCGCTTGGCGCCCTTTTCGGTGGCGAGAGCAGCAGCCTTTTCGACCGGCGCCTTCTCACCCGAAATCACGATCTGGCCGCCGCCATTGTCGTTGGCGATCTGGCAGGCGCCGAGAGCCGAAGCTTCCTCGCAGACGGCGATCACGTCAGCATGTTCGAGGCCGATGATGGCGGCCATGGCGCCGACGCCGACGGGAACAGCAGCCTGCATGGCGTTACCACGGATGCGCAGGAGGCGTGCCGTATCTGCGATCGAGAACATGCCGGCGGCACAGAGAGCGGAGTATTCGCCGAGCGAGTGGCCGGCGACGTAGGAAACCTTGGCCTTGAGATCGACGCCCTTGGCTTCGAGCACGCGGATGACGGCCATCGACACGGCCATCAGCGCCGGCTGCGCATTCGCGGTCAGCGTCAGTGTCTCATCCGGACCGTTGAACATGGTCTCGGACAGCTTCTCGCCGAGAGCGTCATCGACCTCTTCAAAAACGGCGCGCGCCTCGGCGAAATTCTCGGCAAGATCCTTGCCCATGCCGACGGCCTGACTGCCCTGGCCAGGGAACGTGAAAGCGATGGTCATCCTATGTCCTTTTTATATGGACCCGCGGTCATTTCGCCTCCAATTGACATTCTTTCCCCGAGAGTCAAGTGCCGGAGGCCTGCGTTCCAAGGCTTTCGCGACTGCAACAAAGCCGCACTTTTGCTCTTGCGCTTGCTCAATTCCGGCCTAAATTCGCGCCGTCCTTCCAAGACCTCATTCTTTTAAGATCACGATTAAGGCTCCCCAATGAAGCATAAGAAACTTGGCCGCACCGATATTTCGGTGTCCGAAATCTGCCTTGGCACCATGACCTGGGGCACGCAGAACTCCGAAGCCGAAGCGCACGGCCAGATGGACTATGCGTTCGAAAAGGGCGTCAACTTCTTCGACACCGCCGAGCTTTATCCGACCACGCCCGTCGGGCCCGAAACCCAGGGCCTGACCGAGGATTATATCGGCACCTGGCTTGAGAAGACTGGCAAGCGCAAGGACATCGTCCTCGCCACCAAGGTCGCCGGCCCCGGTCGTTCCTATATCCGTGGCGGCGAAGGCGCAGATGCCAAGAATATGCGTCTGGCGATCGAGGCCAGCCTGAAGCGGCTGAAGACCGACTACATCGATCTCTACCAGATCCACTGGCCGGTTCGCGGTCATTTCCACTTCCGCCAGAACTGGCACTACGACCCCTTCAAGCAGGATCGCGCCAAGGCCGTCGCCAACATCACCGATATCCTGGAGACGGCGGGCGAACTGGTGAAGGAAGGCAAGATCCGGACGATCGGCCTCTCCAACGAGACGACCTGGGGTACGCAGAAGTATCTTACGATCGCCGAGCAGCTCGGCCTGCCGCGCGTCGTCAGCATCCAGAACGAGTATAACCTGCTCTATCGCCACTATGATCTCGACATGGCGGAGATGTCGCACCATGAGGACGTGGGCCTGCTCGCCTACTCGCCACTCGCCGGCGGCATCCTGAGTGGCAAGTACATCGGCGGCGCCGTACCCGGTGGCTCGCGCGGCTCGATCAACGGTGACATCGGCGGACGCCTGCAGCCGCTGCAGGAAGCGCCGACCAAGGCGTACGTCGAGATCGCAAAGCGCCACGGCCTGGACCCATCGGCCATGGCCATCGCGTTCTGCCTGACACGCCGCTTCATGACGTCGGCCATCATCGGTGCCACGACCATGGCGCAGCTGACGACCGATATCGACGCGGCCGGCATCAAGCTTTCGAGCGATATCCTCGCCGAGATCGACAAGGTGCATCGCGAATATCCGATGCCGATCTGACGCTTCGGACTGCCGCGGCAGTCTGTGGCGAATGTGCGAAATCACCCGAATTTGACAGGAGCCGTCATTGTTTACCCGCAATGGCGGCTCACTTCGTTTTTGCCTTAAGTCACTGACCGCAGCACCAGAATTTCGGCCTGCGATCATTTCATATTTCTTATATTTCAATACTTTATGGGAATTCAGATGACTGGTTCGCTTTACAGGTCCCTCATTCACAGGATCATTCTTGGATCTGCCGCGCTTCTTTCCGGTGTCGCCGTCGCGTCCGCTGTCTCGGCGGCGGATCCTTCTGGCCAGGTGACGGTCGGGAAAACCGTTCGCAGCTTCACCCTGCATGTGCCTGATGGCCCGCGCCCGCCAGGTGGCTTTCCCCTGGTGCTTGCCTTTCACGGCGGCGGCCAGCAGGGACCGGCCCTGCGCCGGCTGAGCGGTCTTGATGCCGTCGCCGACAGTCGACGCTTTATCGTTGCCTATCCCAACGGCATCGACAAGCACTGGAACGACGGACGTTCAACGATCCGCAATCCTCAAGACGACGTCGGCTTCGTTTCCGCGCTGATCGATCAGGTGCAGCGGAGCTATGGCATCGATAACAAACGCGTCTACGCGACGGGCATTTCGAACGGCGCACTCTTTGCCGAACGGCTCGGCTGCGACCTGTCCCGACGCATCGCCGCGATTGCGCCGGTTGCTGGAACACTGCCAACCGACATAGCCGCGAAATGCCGCCCCGAGCGTCCGGTCGCCGTATTGCAGATCGACGGCACTGCCGATCCAATCATGCCGTTCAAGGGCGGTGATGTCGCCGATTTCGGGGGCGCGGGCGAAGGAGGCAAGGTCTTGTCGGTCCGCGACACGGCCGCGTTCTGGGCCAGAAACAATGGGTGCGCTCTGCCAGGGAACTCGGCACCGCTCGCTCCGACCGCTCGACTCGACCGCACGCGCGTCGTCGCCACGCGATACGAAGGATGCCGACCATCGGGCGCCGTCGAGGTGCTGACGGTTATCGGTGGCGGCCATACTTGGCCCGGCGGCGTGCAACATGCGCGACGTCTGTTCGTTGGCGTGACCAGCCGGCAAATCGATGCCAGCCGCTCGATCGCCGATTTCTTCCTGTCGCAACCGCCGCGGTAAACCCGTTTTTCGCTGGTGGCGATATGTTTTCCGGGGCGGCCTTGCGTTTTCGTCAGAAATCCGTATAAGCCGCCCTGTTCGCAAAACCCGGTCTTCTGGCTGGTGGCTGAACGGAGGGCCGGTTTCCCACGGGAAATCGTTCGGAACGGAAGCGTTCCAGCCTCCCGTGTCTCCGCTCTCGACCGTCTCGGAACGCTTTTCTTGCCTGGGTTCACCCAATCAGGAGCAGTCGTTGAGGCTTAGCCGCCGAATATCGGGTTGAATAAACGCAAGAAAGGCAAAGCTGTCATGGCTCTTTATGAACATGTATTCCTTGCCCGACAGGATATTTCCGCTCAGCAGGTAGAAGCCCTCGTAGAACAGTACAAGGGCGTACTCGAAGCTAACGGCGGCAAGGTCGGGCGCGTAGAAAACTGGGGCCTCAAGTCCCTGACCTACCGCATCAAGAAGAACCGCAAGGCTCACTACGTTCTCGTCGACATCGACGCCCCGGCTGCTGCCGTGCAGGAAATGGAACGTCAGATGCGCATCAGCGAAGACGTCCTTCGCTACATGACCATCGCTGTTGAAGCTCACGAAGAAGGCCCGTCTGCCATGATGCAGAAGCGCGACCGCGACGACCGCGGCCCGCGTGATGGCGCCGACCGTGGCCCGCGTCGCGAATTCGGCGATCGTCCGCCGCGTCGTGATGGCGACTTCCAGCGTGGCCCGCGCCCCGATCGCGCTCCGCGCGAAGACCGTGCATAAGGAGAACTGAGAATGTCTGAATCTTCCTCCGCACCGGTACGTCGTCCGTTCCACCGTCGTCGCAAGACTTGCCCGTTCTCCGGCGCAAACGCTCCGCGCATCGACTACAAGGACGTTCGTCTCCTGCAGCGCTACATTTCCGAGCGCGGCAAGATCGTTCCTTCCCGTATCACGGCTGTTTCGCAGAAGAAGCAGCGCGAACTCGCTCAGGCGATCAAGCGCGCTCGTTTCCTCGGCCTGCTGCCGTACGTCGTCGCTTAGTCAGCTGACGAGACCAAATCGAGGGAAGGCAGCAATGCCTTCCTTTCTCCCTTTCGCGATGGGCGCGGATCGGAACCCTTAAAACCCATGTTGAGGCATTCTGAAACTGATTCAGGAAACGCCCTCTAACTGCTTGATGAAGCAGGACAGCGACCGTGAAACCACTGAATGCAAAAATGCTGGGCTTTGGAGCCCTCGCCGGGTTCGTCGCCGCACTTCTGGTGCTGGGCGCTGGCCGGCAGCCGTCGTCTTTCAGTGCGGTTCTCTACGCGGCTTCCGCGCTTCCCATTCTTCTTGTCGGCCTCGGCTGGGGCAACATGGCGGCGATCTCGGCCGTCGTTACCGCCGCCGTCCTCGGCGCGATCGCCATCTCGCCGTCCTTCGCGCTGATGATGACGCTGGTCACGCTTCTGCCGGCAGGCTGGATCAGCCACCTCGCCAATCTCGCGCGCCCCGCTTCCGAACTCGGCGGTCCCGATCATCTGATGGCGTGGTATCCGCTGTCGGATATCCTGCTGCATCTCTGCGGCCTCGTCACGTTCGCCGTCATCGTCGTCGGCGTGATGATCGGCTATGGCCCCGAACTGATCGACCGTCTGGTCGACGTGCTCTTCACCTCGGTGGCGCAGCAGCAGTCCGACTTCGCGCCAGACGCCGCCGTGATCGCGCAGACCAAGTCGCTCGTTCTCCTGCTTCTGCCGGCGATCCAGGGCGGCATGTGGGTGGTGATGCTGTTTGCGGCCTATTACATCGCGACGCGCATCGTTGCTGCATCCGGCGGCGGCCTTCGTCCGCGCGAGGATATCCCCTCCTCGCTTCGGATGAACCGCAACACGATCTTCATCTTCCTTCTCGGGCTTGCCGCAACCTTTCTGGGCGGCATCCCGGCGATGGTCGGAGCAACCGTCGTCGGCACGTTCGGTGCCGGCTTCCTTCTCTCCGGTTTCGCCGCGCTGCATTTTCGCACGCGCGGCAAGGAATGGCGCCTGCCGGCGCTTATCCTCTGCTACCTGGCATCCCTCATGTTGATGCTGCCAGCCTTTTTCATCCTCGTTCTGGGGCTCAGCGATACCCGCAAGGCGATCGCGCTCACCCCGAACAAGGATGCTGATGCCCCCAAACAGACAGATTCGAAACTCTAGGAACACGAAAGGAAAACTGACATGGACGTCATTCTTCTCGAACGCATCTCCAAGCTCGGCCAGATGGGCGAAGTGGTAAAGGTCAAGGACGGCTTTGCCCGTAACTACCTTCTGCCGCTCGGCAAGGCTCTGCGCGCCAACGACGCCAACAAGAAGCGCTTCGAATCCGAGCGTGCAACGCTTGAAGCCCGCAACCTCGAGCGCAAGTCGGAAGCACAGACCGTTGCCGACGCTCTCGAAGGCAAGTCCTTCATCGTCGTTCGTTCGGCTGGCGAAACCGGCCAGATGTACGGCTCGGTCGCTGCTCGCGACGTCGTTGAGATCCTGGCTGCCGAAGGCTTCAACATCGGCCGCAACCAGGTTCACCTGAACACCCCGATCAAGACGATCGGTCTGCACCAGGTCGAACTGCAGCTGCATGCTGAAGTCGAAATCAAGATCGAGCTCAACGTTGCTCGTTCGGCTGACGAAGCTGAGCGCCAGGCCAAGGGCGAAACCCTGACGTCGGTTGACGCCATCTACGGCGTCGACGAAGACGCTCTGCGTCCGGAAGACTTCTTCGATCCGGAAGCCGACGGCAACGCCGAAGACGAATAAGGTTCAGGAGAGCAATCTCCCGAATGCGAAAGCCGGGCCTCGCGCCCGGCTTTTTGCTGTCCGCTATTTTGAAGACTAATTGGCCGCCGTTTTCTGCTCGGGCTCGGCACTCTTGTCGACGCTAACGACGACCGAGAGACCCGGCCCAAGGCTCTTGGCGGCCGGCTGGTCGGGATCGATGCTGATGCGGACGCCGACGCGCTGGGCGATCTTGACGAAGTTGCCGGTGGCGTTGTCGGCCTTGATCACAGCGAATTCGGAGCCGGCAGCGGGCGAAAAGCGCTCGATGCGACCGGTGAGCCGCTGACGGCCCAGGGCATCGACCACGATCGACACGGGCTGACCGACCTGCATGCCCTCAAGCTGCGTCTCCTTGAAATTGGCGACGACCCAGACCTCCTCAGGCACCACCGCCATCAGCTGCGTGCCCACCGCCACGTACTGGCCGAGGCGAACGCCGATCTCGCCGAGGTGGCCGTCGCGCGGCGCCAGGATCGACGTGTTCTGGAGGTCGATCTCGGCCAGATGCACCGTCGCTTCCGCGCTTGCCACATTGGCCTCCAGCAGCGAGCGATTGACGATAATGGTCGCCAGATTCTGCTTCGACACTTCCAGCGCCGACTGCGCCTGGTTCAACGCGGCCTTCGCTTCCTCAAGCGTCGCCTGCGCCTGCTCGGATTCGCTGGCCGAGGCGATGCCCCTGTCGTTGAGGTTGCTGATACGGTCCCAGGCGAGCTGCGCGCGCTTCAGCGAGGCGTTGGCGCTATCGATCTGCGCCTGGCTCGAGGCGATAGTGGCTTTCGCCGACAGCTCCGACTGGCGGGAGTTTTCAAGCGACGCCTTCTGCCCCTCAAGTGCCGAGCGCGCCTGGGCGAGCTTCTGCGTGTAGATGCGGTCGTCGATCTTCGCCAGCACGTCTCCCTGCTTGACCTGCTGGTAGTCCTTAACCGGAACATCGACGATGTAGCCATTCACCTGCGGGCTCATGATCGTCACGTAGCCCCTGATATAGGCGTTATCGGTCGTTTCGACCGATGTGACGAAGGGCGGCAGGCGCCAGGCGTAAAGCACGAGCAGGATGCCGGCGATACCGGCGATAATGGCGATGAGACTGGCGGGCGACCGGAAGAATTTCGACATGCGGTGAACTCGTGATCAGGATTGAACGGCTGCGGCGGCATTCGGCTCGGCGGTCCGGCGCTCGGAGAGGCGCAGCCATGCCTGGTGAATAAGCATGACCAGGAGACCGAGAAGAGACGCCACGCAAATTGCGAGGAAGGTGTCGTTATAGGCAAGCGTGTAGGCTTCGCGGGTAACCTGCTGCGACAGCAATGCCAGCCCTTCGGCATTCAGCAGGGTCTGGTCGGTGATGACTTTGCCGTAGCCCGCCGAGAGCTGCGAGACGCGTTGGGCCACCAGCGGATCCTGCAGCAGGATATGCTCGACCAGCACGTTCGAGTGGAACTTCTCGCGGATGGTGACGAAGGTGCCGAGCATGGCCGAGCCGAACAGTGAGCCGATACTCTGGGTGAAGAGGAAGATCGCCAGGAAATTGACGATGAAGGGCAAACCACGAGCCATGGCCGCCTTGAAGCCGCTCGCCATTACCGGCGGAAGGAACATCGCCGCGCCAGCAGAGACCAGAGCCTGGCTAAGATACATCTGCTCCGGCCGTGTGAGGCTGGTGGACTGGCTGTCGAGATAGGCGCCGGCCGCGATGAGCACCAGCGATATCAGGTGCGCAGTGCTGACGTAGCGCGTGGTCATCAATAGCGTGCAGAACAATCCGCCGAGCACCGAGGCGACCAGAACGATGGCGTACAGCTTCGTCGTCTGATCGTTGAGCAAGCCAAGCTGCTGATAGAAGTTCGCGGCCGTCGACGATTGCTCGGACGAGACGAAGCGGAACATCAGAAGCACGCCCGCCATCCTGAGATTGGGGCCAGACAGCACCCAGCGGATATCGAGCATCGGATTTTCTCGTGGCAGCTCGATCGCCACCACGAGCGCCAGACAGCCTGCGGCGACCGCAAGCAGAACGCCGATCCACGGCGCTTCGAACCACCAGTAGAGACGCCCGAGTGTGAGGACGACCGCGAGACAGCCGAAACCGGTGGCCAGCAGGAGATAACTCAGAATATCCATGCGCTGGATGACGACCGCGCGCGGTGGCGACGTCAAAGGCATGGTGTAGATGATGGCGAAGGCCAGCAACGCAAGCCCCATCTCCAGCGTGTAGAGCGCGTGGTAGCCGCCGAGATCAAGCAGCGGCGGCGAGATGATGCGTGCGATCGGCGCGGCAAATAGCGTGCACATCAGCGCCAGGCTGATGCCTGTCGTAAGCTTGCGCTCCGGTGGGAACAGCTCGAGCATGTAGAGAAAGCCGAGCGTGGAGATCGGCGCCGCCGCGATGCCGCTCAGCGCCCTGATAACGATGGCGGAGTGCAGGTCGGTCACGAGAAGGTTCAGCACTGCCGCAAAGACGAAGCAGATGATGCTGAACTCGGCGAAACGTCTCAGGCCATATTGCGTGCGGATCTTGAAGAGCGCGATCGATAGGCTGGCATATGGCGCCATATAGGCCGCCGACAGCCACGAAACCTCAGCGGTCGTCGCCGAAAACGACCCCTGGAGCTGGTAGATATTGGCATTCACGAGGTTCATTCCGAGACCCTGCGTGACGAAGAGCAGGACCGAGGCGGCCATGTAGAAGGGCTTCTTCCAGCCGGCCATTGCCACGACGGGCGGGGGCGCAGGCTGCGGTTCCTGTGCCGCCGTCTCGTCCGCGGCTTTTGGCGCAACACTGTCGCTGGACGCCTGGACGAGGCTCATTGCTATTTCCTCACACTCCGCGAATGCCCTGCAAATTCGCCTGCATGGCCCGTATCGTATCCAAGGTAGTTCTCAGATCGCGTTCGGGAATACCTGATATCACCTGGGCACGCACGCTGACGGCAATGTCATCGATCTCGCCGGCGACGACCTTGCCTGTCTCGGTGATGTAGATCTCCTTGGCGCGGCGGTCGGAACCTGCGACACGGCGCTCGACGAAGCCCTGCCCTTCCATCGCGTCCAGAATACGGACCAATGTCGGCGTTTCCAGCTCCAGCCGGTCGGCAAGCTCCCGCTGGTTGATGCCGTCCTTCTTGTTCAGCGTGAAAAACACCCGCGCCCGCGGCAGCGTCATGTTCCGTTCCCGGACGATCTTGTCGAAAACCGCTCTAAGCTTCCGGTTGAAAGCCGCCAAATCTTCAATCAACTCTCGTCCGAGAGGCGCATTTGTCATATTTATCAGTCCATTTAATTAGCGTGCTTATTATTTGTTTTATACCTACAGTCATTTTCCGCGTTTTTCAAGCGGTGATGACGAGAGTCTCGATGCACACTCCCCTATCAAAGCCTAAAATACCACGAACGCGTTGATTCGCGTGAGTCGCTTTGTACGTGTCCGGAAGGCTACACCGCCGGTATTTTCGCGTAATGGCAAGATGCGCTGTGGAGAAGTCGAACAACGTGCCAAAGCCAAAGCGTTTTGGCCGCTCGCCTTGTTCAGCACTTGATTTTGCCGTTGGTGGGCTGCAAACCCGAAGCTGAATAAGACAGAACGGATCAAGATGAACGACGCCGCCCGAAAGATCGCCGCTGTTGCCCAGCCGGAGCAGCACTACCGCGAAGCACCCAACAACATCGAGGCCGAGCAGGCACTTCTCGGCGCGATCCTGATGAACAACGACGCCTATTACCGGGTGTCGGACTTCCTCAAGCCGCCGCATCTTTACGAGCCGCTGCACCGCAAGATCTTCGAGGTCGCGGGCGATATCATCCGCATGGGCAAGATCGCCAATCCGGTGACGATCAAGACCTTCCTGAAAGCCGACGAGAAGGTCGGCGACATGACGGTCTCGGAGTACCTCGCGCGACTGGCGCGCGAAGCCGTCACCATCATCAACGCCGAGGACTATGGCCGCGCGATCTACGATCTGGCTCTGCGCCGTGCGCTGATCACCATCGGCGAGGACGTCGTCAACATCGCCTATGACGCACCGCTCGACATGCCGCCGCAGGCGCAGATCGAAGACACCGAGCGTCGCCTGTTCGAACTTGCCGAAAACGGCCGCTACGATGGCGGCTTCCAGGCGTTCAACGACGCCGTGGCGCTGGCGATCGACATGGCTGCCGTCGCCAAGGAGCGCGATGGCGGTCTTTCCGGTATTTCCACCGGCATCATGTCGCTCGACGGCAAGATGGGTGGTCTGCAGCGGTCCGACTTGATCGTGCTTGCCGGACGCCCGGGCATGGGCAAGACCTCGCTTGCGACCAACATCGCCTACAACATCGCCGCCGCCTATGAAGGCGAAGTGCAGTCCGATGGCAGCATGAAGGCGAAACAGGGCGGCGTCGTCGGCTTCTACTCGCTCGAAATGTCGTCCGAACAGCTGGCCACCCGTATCATCTCCGAGCAGACGGAAGTCTCCTCGTCGAAGATCCGCCGCGGCGACATCAACGATGCCGATTTCGAAAAGCTCGTTGCCTGCTCGATGATGATGCAGAAGGTGCCGCTCTACATCGACCAGACCGGTGGTATCTCGATCGCGCAGCTCTCTGCCCGCGCGCGCCGCCTGAAGCGCCAGCGCGGCCTCGATTGCCTCGTGGTGGACTACATCCAGCTGATGACGGGCGCCGGCAAAGGCGACAACCGCGTGCAGGAAATCACCCAGATCACGACCGGCCTCAAGGCGCTCGGCAAGGAATTGAACGTGCCGATCATCGCGCTGTCGCAGCTGTCGCGCCAGGTCGAAAGCCGCGAGGACAAGCGCCCGCAGCTCTCCGACCTTCGTGAATCGGGCTCGATCGAGCAGGACGCCGACGTTGTGCTCTTCGTGTTCCGCGAGGAATATTACGTGAAGAACCTTGAGCCACGCGACATCCACGATCCGAAATATCCGGAGTGGGAAGCGCTGTTCGACAAGGTGAAGGGCACGGCCGATGTGATCATCGCCAAGCAGCGCCACGGACCAACCGGCACCGTCAAGCTCGCCTTCCAGTCGGAGTTCACCCGCTTCGCCGATCTGGCCGAGCCGAGCTTCACGCATTACGAAGAGCAGTAAGAGCCTAACCAAATTTGACACCGCGCCCTCGCGTTGGCATTATCGCCAACATGAGGGCGCAACTGCTTTACCGCTCGAAGTCCGTGTTGTCGGACGGGGCCATCCAGGAGTTGGTCGTCTGGAAAGTCGCGCGGCCGGTGCCGGGTAGCGCCCATGACTATAAGTACAGCCTCTTCTATGGCTATCCCGGACAACGCGTCGTCGGGTATGACAACGAGCGAGGCAAGGGCGACCACAAGCACCTCGACGGCAGTGAAGAGGCATACGCGTTCTCGACCGTCGAAAAACTTCTCGAAGTTTTTTGACGAGACGTGGACATCAGAAGGAGCCGGCGCAGATGACAACCGCAACGATCCGAATTCAAAGAGACGATGATGCCGCCATCGGCAACGCGATCGATGGGTTCGCCAGAGCCTGGAACAGCGGCGAAGCGCAGCCTCACCTGTTCACCTTCTCATCGCCCGAACAGCTCTTCTCGGTGCTCACGCCCAAACGCTGGACGTTGATCGAGCGCCTGCAAGCGATTGGCCCTTCGACCTATCGCGGCTTGGCCACCGCGCTGTCCCGCGACGTCAAGCGGGTCCACGAGGATGCGGCCGCGCTGATCGAATGGGGGCTGATCGAGGTCAACGAACAGGGCCGTATTCATGTGCCCTATGAGGTGATCCATGCCGACTTCGATCTTCGCAGCGTTGCGTGAGCAAAGCTCCGTCTCTTCCTTGTAATCATCCGACCCTTACAATGTGCGGAGACCTCCCTCCGCCTCCACTGCAGATGTGAAACATGACCGATTTTGCCGACGACTACGAAGACGAAGACCGTTTTTCCTCCGCGGGTTTGCGCCTGACGGTCGATCTTGCCGCCCTAACCGACAACTGGCGTGACATGGCGCGGCGTTCCGGCAAGGCGCGCACGGCGGCCGTGGTCAAGGCCGATGCTTATGGGACCGGGATGGAGGATGCCGGCGAGGCGCTCTATCTGGCGGGCGCGCGGGATTTCTTCGTGGCGACTGTCGATGAAGGCGTGACGTTGAGGCTCTATGCTCCCGACGCGCGTATCTTCGTGCTCGCGGGCATCTGGCCGGGGACCGAGCGGCGCTTTTTCGAGAACGATCTCGTGCCGGTTATATCATCCGAGGAGCAGCTTGCCTTCTGGATGGCGGTGCTGGCCGAATACGGCGATTACCCTTGCGCGCTGCATGTCGATACCGGCTTCAACCGGCTCGGCCTCGATATGAACGAGGCGATCGCGCTCGCCGACGACGTGTCGCGTCCGGCGAGTTTCGCGCCCGTGCTGGTCATGAGCCATCTTGCCTGCGGCGACGAGCCGAGCTCGGCGATGAACCGGCAACAGCTTGAATCATTCCGCAAGGTTAGCGCCGCCTATGAAGGTATCGATTCAAGCCTGTCTGCCTCCGCCGGCATCTTCCTCGGCAACGATTACCACTTCGACCTGACCCGTCCCGGGATCGCGCTTTATGGCGGCGCGGCGGTGAACGGCATGGCCAATCCGATGCGCCCGGTGGTGACGGCGGAGGCGCGTGTCATTCAGGTGCGTGATGCCAAGGCCGGCCAAGGCGTCGGCTATGGCCGCGCACTGGAAATTACCCGCGACAGCCGGCTCGCCATCGTCTCGGCCGGTTACGCCGACGGGTATCTGCGCAGCCAATCCAGTGGCGGCGTCCCCCTGCGCCAAGTGGCGCCCCAGGGCGGCCACGGCTTTATTGCCGGACGCAAGGTGCCGATTGCCGGACGTGTGACCATGGATATGACGATCTTCGACATCACCGATCTGCCCGAGAACGCGGTGAACGCCGGCGATTATGTCGAGCTCTTCGGGAAGAACATCTCGGTCGACGACGTCGCGCGCGCGGCGGGCACGATCGGCTACGAGGTGCTGACGAGCATGGGGTTGCGCCACGAGCGGCGGTATCTGAGCGAGGACGACGGCTAGGGCTTGGAATCCCTGCCTACGCCTCTTGGAAGCCGGAAATCTTCATGCTAAAAGAGAACAAAAGGAGATCGAAATGACCGAGATCCATCTCAGCGAGCAGGACCTCACCTTCATCGAGGAGCAGATAGCAGACGGACGATACCGAAACGCCGAAGACGTTATTGCGGCCGGGTTGAGACTGCTTGGCAGCGAAGAAGGCGAGATACAGGAACTGCGCCAACTGATCCAACGGGGCATCGATGACATCGATGCCGGACGCGCCATCACATTCGAAAGCGCCGAAGATCTGACAAAGCACATTCTCATGATGGCGGAGGAACGGAAGAATGCGGCCGCGTCAGCTGAAAATGTCATTCGAGGCGCTGGATGATCTTCTCGGCATGTATGATCATATTGCAGCCTTCGATGCGCTTGCTGCGCGCCGTTTTCTCGATGACATCAACGGCAAGATCGAATGGATAGCAAAGCTCGGCATAGCCGGAAGTCCACGCGAGTTCATTCCAGGGTTGCGGGCTTTCCCTTATCGTAATCGCTGTATCTATTTCTTCATTGATGATGAGACGCTTTCCGTCCTGCGCGTGCTGCATGGACGGCAGAAGATTGAGCTCTCACATTTCCTGCGTTTTTATCAGACAGAACAAGAAGACTGATCCTTCCTCATGGCGAAAGCAAGAACACAATTCATCTGCCAGGGCTGCGGCACCATCCACAACCGCTGGGCCGGCAAATGCGAGGGTTGCGGCGCGTGGAACACCATCGTCGAGGAAGACCCGATGGGTGGGATCGGCGGTGGGCCGGCGAAGACGCCGAAGAAAGGCCGCCCGGTGGCGCTGACCGCTCTGTCTGGCGAGATCGAGGAAGCGCCGCGCATCCACACCGGCATTTCGGAGCTTGACCGGGCGCTGGGCGGCGGCTTCGTGCGCGGTTCGGCCGTCCTGATTGGCGGAGATCCCGGCATCGGCAAGTCGACGCTGCTCATGCAGGGGGCGGCGGCGCTTTCGCGGCGCGGGCACCGGATCATCTATGTCTCGGGCGAAGAAGCGGTGGCGCAGGTGCGGCTCAGGGCGCAGCGCCTTGGGGCAGCGGATACGGATGTGCTGCTCGCCGCCGAGACCAATGTCGAGGATATCCTGGCGACGCTGGCCGAAGGCAAGCGGCCCGATCTCGTCATCATCGATTCCATTCAGACACTGTGGAGCGATCTTGCCGAATCCGCGCCCGGCACGGTGACGCAGGTGCGCACCGGCGTGCAGGCGATGATCAAGTTCGCCAAGCAGACGGGTGCCGCCATGGTGCTCGTCGGCCACGTCACCAAGGACGGGCAGATCGCCGGTCCACGCGTGGTCGAGCACATGGTCGATGCCGTTCTCTATTTCGAAGGCGACCGAGGTCACCACTACCGCATCCTGCGTACCGTCAAGAACCGCTTCGGGCCGACCGACGAGATCGGCGTGTTCGAGATGTCGGACAAGGGCTTGCGCGAGGTGGCGAACCCGTCCGAACTTTTCCTCGGCGAGCGCAACGAGAAATCGCCGGGAGCGGCCGTCTTCGCCGGCATCGAGGGAACGCGGCCTATCCTGGTCGAAGTGCAGGCGCTGGTGGCGCCGACCTCGCTCGGTACGCCGCGACGCGCGATCGTAGGCTGGGATTCGGCGCGCCTGTCGATGATCCTCGCCGTGCTCGAGGCGCATTGCGGGGTCAAGCTCGGTCAGCACGACGTCTATCTCAATATCGCCGGCGGTTACCGGATTTCAGAGCCGGCAGCGGATGTGGCGGTCGCATCGGCGCTGGTTTCGTCGCTTGCCGGTATTGCCCTTCCCGCCGATTGTGTCTATTTCGGCGAAGTCAGCCTGTCGGGCGCCGTCCGGCCGGTTGCGCACACGAACCAGCGCCTCAAAGAAGCCGAGAAGCTCGGATTTTCTGCAGCGCTGCTTCCATCGGGGTCTGCCGAACTGCCAAAGGGCACGGGCGGGCGCTGGAGCGAGATCGAAAGCCTGCCGGATCTGGTCGCCCGGATCGCCGGCTCGAAGGGCGCTTTGAGACGTGTGGAAGAAGAGGTTTGATCCTTTCATCGCCGCAACAGGTGATGATATAGGATGCACGCAATGAGGCGCGACTGAGCTGCGAATTGGCGGCCGTCCTGGAGTTGGATTTATATGCCCATTACGATTTTCGACGGTATTGTCATCGGCGTCGTGCTTTTTTCCGCCGTGCTCGCCATGGTGCGCGGCTTCTCCCGCGAAGTGCTCTCGATCGCAAGCTGGGGCGGCTCGGCTGCCGCGGCCTACTATTTCTACCCGTATCTCGTGCCCTACGCCAAGAAGTACACCGACGATGACCGCATCGCGCTCGTCGGCTCGGCCGCGGTCGTGTTTCTGATCGCGCTGATCATCATTTCCTTCATCACCATGAAGATCGCCGATTTCATCATCGACAGCCGCATCGGCGCGCTCGATCGTACTTTGGGCTTCCTGTTTGGCGCGGCAAGAGGCATACTTCTGCTCGTCGTCGCCACCGCTTTCTGGAACTGGCTCGTCGATGTCGATCACCGCCCGAGCTGGGTGAACAACGCCAAGTCCAAGCCGTTCCTGGATTCGATGGTGACGAAGCTGCAGTCGGTTCTGCCTGCTGAATTCGCCCAGGTGATCCGTGCGAGCGTGATGGAAAAACTACAGCCGCAGGGCGGCAATGCGGAAGGCGACAATGCGCCGGCTTCCGATCAGGCGCCGGCCGAGGATGCCGCGCCCGCCCCGGCCAATGGTGCACAGCAACCGTCTAATTGACGCAGTGTTCAACAGCTTGACCCAGCCTGTGGCAGTTGCCATTTGAGGGGGACGCGACTAAAGGTCCGGCCGGGCACACGCTCCGCCGGGCTTACGCCGTTTTCGGAAGTGCCATACCATTCTTGTGAGAGCAAAGGCCCGCAGCAATGAACCAGTCCCATTCCTCCACGCTCAACGACGAACTCGATGGCGATACGCTGCATGAGGAATGCGGTGTGTTCGGCGTTCTCGGCCATCCCGATGGCGCAACGCTGACAGCGCTCGGGCTGCATGCCCTGCAGCATCGTGGGCAGGAGGCGGCCGGTATCGTCACTTTCGACGGCAAGCAGTTCCATACCGAAAAGCGCATGGGCCTCGTCGGCGATCACTACACAGATCCGGCAACGCTGGCGAAGCTTCCGGGCTTCATTTCGATCGGCCACACGCGCTACTCCACGACGGGCGAAGTGGCGTTGCGCAACGTGCAGCCGCTGTTCGCCGAACTCGAAGTCGGCGGCATCGCCGTTGCCCATAACGGCAACTTCACCAACGGCCTGACGATGCGGCGCATGCTGATCGCCGATGGCGCCATTTTCCAGGCGACGTCTGACACCGAAGTGGTGCTGCACCTGATCGCCCGCTCCAAGCAGACCTCCTCCTCCGACCGCTTCATCGACGCCATCCGCCAGATGGAAGGCGGCTATTCGATGCTGGCGATGACCCGCACCAAGCTGATTGCCGCGCGCGACCCGATCGGTATCCGCCCTCTCGTGATGGGCGAACTCGACGGCAAGCCGATCTTCTGTTCCGAGACCTGCGCGCTCGACATCATCGGCGCGAAATACATTCGCGACGTCGAGAACGGCGAAGTCATCATCTGTGAAATCCAGCCCGACGGTTCGATCACCATCGACAGCCGCAAAGCCGACCAGCCGAAGCCTGAACGCCTCTGCCTGTTCGAATATGTCTACTTCGCCCGTCCCGATTCCGTCGTCGGCGGCCGCAGCGTCTACACGGCGCGCAAGAACATGGGCATCAACCTTGCCAAGGAAGCCCCCGTCGAGGCCGACGTCGTCGTGCCGGTGCCCGATGGCGGCACCCCGGCAGCGCTCGGCTTTGCCCAGGCGAGCGGCATTCCGTTCGAATACGGCATCATCCGCAACCACTATGTCGGCCGCACCTTCATCGAGCCGACGCAGCAGATTCGCGCCTTCGGCGTGAAGCTGAAGCATTCGGCCAACCGCGCGATGATCGAAGGCAAGCGCGTCGTCCTCGTCGACGATTCGATCGTGCGCGGCACGACATCGCTGAAGATCGTGCAGATGATCCGCGATGCCGGCGCCAAGGAAGTGCATATCCGCGTCGCCAGCCCGATGATCTACTTCCCCGATTTCTACGGCATCGATACGCCTGACGCCGATAAGCTGCTCGCCAACCAGTATTCGAGCCTGCAGGCGATGTGCGACTATATCGGCGCCGACTCGCTTGAGTTCCTGTCGATCGACGGCCTCTATCGCGCTGTCGGCGGCGAGAACCGCGACGCCGCCAATCCGCAGTTCACCGACCACTACTTCACCGGTGACTACCCGACCCGCCTGCTCGACAACGACAGCACCAGCAATGTCCGCAAGCTGGCCGTCATGGCCAGCAACGGCTAATCTCGGCTGACCTTTCGATCGAGGGGTCGTCCGCGCCCCTCGCCTCCCCGCGTATACGGATAAGGCTACAATGAGCGTCAATCTCACCGGAAAGGTCGCACTCGTCACCGGCGCATCGCGCGGGATCGGCTATTTCACCGCACTCGAATTGGCCAAGGCCGGCGCCCATGTCGTCGCCTGCGCCCGCACGGTCGGCGGCCTCGAGGATCTCGATGACGCGATCAAGGCCGTCGGCGGCTCGGCGACGCTGGTGCCCTTCGACCTCGCCGACATGAACGCCATCGACGCGCTCGGCGCCTCGATCTTCGAACGCTGGGGCAAGCTCGACATTCTCGTCGCCAATGCCGGCGTGCTCGGGGTGATCTCGCCGATCGGCCATATCGAGGCGAAGGTGTTCGAGAAGGTGATGACCATCAACGTCACGGCCACGTGGCGGCTGATCCGCTCGGTCGATCCGCTGCTGACGCGCTCCGAAGCCGGACGCGCCGTTATCCTCTCTTCTGCTGCCGCCCATCGCTGCCGCCCTTTCTGGGGTGCCTATTCGGCGTCCAAGGCTGCTGTCGAGGCCTTGGCTCGCACTTGGGCTGGTGAGACGCAGAGCACGCCTCTTCGCGTGACCAGCGTCGATCCGGGCGCCACGCGCACCGCGATGCGCGCGCAGGCCGTGCCGGGCGAAGATCCCGAAACGCTGCCACACCCTTCCGAGGTTGCAAAGGCGATGATGCCGCTTCTTGCTCCCGACTACACCGAAACAGGCAAGCTGTTCATCGTGCGCGAAAACAAGCTCGTCGGTTACCAAATGCCCGGCTAAGCCATTTCGGCTAGCGCGGCGCTTGCGCTACTGCCCGGAAGAGGCCCGATAGGTCGGGCTCGGTCGGGCAGAGCGCGTTGAGATCGACAGCCCCCTGGATGCCGGCAAGGCTGCCGGTATCGGCGAACTGCCAGATCGACCATCTCCCACAATCGCCGACCAACGGCTCCTCAGCGATGCTTCGCAGCCAGAGATGGTGCGCGGGAAACATCTCCTCGTGCCCCCTCAGATATTGATCGAAGAAGGGCTGATCGAGGTAGAAGATCGGCTTGCCGGGATAGGCGCCGTTCAGCTCCCCGAAGAACGCCTTGAGCTCGCCGCTCAATTCCTCGCGTGTCGGCACCTTGCCGCAATTGCCGGTGAATTCGAGATCGATGGCGAGCGGCAGCGTTCCCTGTTCTAAGGGGACCGTCGCCAGCACGTTCTGCGCCTGATCGCGGCCTGGACGGCAGAAGGTGAAGAAGTGGTAGGCGCCCCTGACGATGCCCGCATTCTTCGCCGCCTGCCAGTTCTCGGCAAAGCGGGTATCGCGGTGATCGCCACCTTCCGTCGCCTTCATGATTGCAAAGCGGACATTCGGCTGCGCCGCCAGCGCGCTCCAATCGATCGCGCCCTGGTGGTGGCTGATGTCGATGCCCTGGATCGGATAATCGGCGAGCGAAGGTGGTGAGAAAGGGGCCATGCCGCGATCGTATGCCAGATAGGCGGCTGCGGCGACAGCCAGAAGGACGGCGGCGAGCAATGCCTGATATATTCGCTTCAATGGTGGCTCCGCTTCGCCCTTCTTCGTTGCCGAGTATAGGGCGGGCTTGAGCGATGTCGTGACCGCCCGGCCCTTCGCTTGCGCTCCGGGCGTTCGACGCTGCAATCGATTCGCTGGATCGATTGCTCGGGCACAGCCCGACCGCGTCTCACCCCCCTTGACCAATGCCCGAAGCCGGGCCATAAAACCCGCCATGAAGACGGTTACCTGCATCATCTGCCGGAAGATTATTCGCTAGCGCGCTCGCTGGCCTGGCCGTTTTCGTCTCCCAATACGCCAAGATGACAAACGCCCCGGCCCGCCGGCGGCGATACGTTGTTTTTCGGACTATGGCATTTTGGGAGAATAGACATGGACGGCCAGTCGGGATCGAAGACGCCGGAACTCAAGCTGTACAACACGCTGACGCGCGAACGGACGGTTTTCGCACCGATCGACGCCGACAACGTGCGCATGTATGTCTGCGGCCCCACCGTCTATGACTTCGCCCATATCGGCAACGCCCGCCCCGTCATCGTCTTCGACGTGCTCTTCCGGCTGCTCAAGCATGTCTATGGCGGCGACCACGTCACATATGCGCGCAACATCACCGACGTCGACGACAAGATCAATGCTCGGGCGCTGCGCGATCATCCGAGCCTCTCGCTCAACGACGCGATCCATGCCGTGACCGAGAAGACGGCGCGGCAGTTTCACGAGGACGTGGCGGCACTCGGCTGCCTGGAGCCATCCGTGGAGCCGCGCGCGACTGACAATATCGCTCAGATGATCGAGATCATCGGGCGGCTGATTGCACGTGGGCACGCCTATGAGGCCGAGGGCGAGGTGTTGTTCGACACCAAGTCGATGGCCGATTACGGGCAGCTTTCGAAGCGGCCGCTCGACGAACAGCAGGCGGGAGCCCGCATCGCGGTCGACGCGCACAAGAAGAACCCCGGCGACTTCGTTCTCTGGAAGGCCTCCAGCGACAGCGAACCCGGCTGGGAAAGCCCCTGGGGCCGTGGCCGTCCCGGCTGGCATATCGAGTGCTCGGCAATGAGCCAGCGCTATCTCGGCGACGTCTTCGATATCCATGGCGGCGGGCTCGACCTGATCTTCCCGCACCATGAAAACGAGATCGCCCAGTCGCGCTGCGCGCATGGCACCGAGGTGATGGCGAATGTGTGGATGCACAACGGCTTCGTGCAGGTCGAAGGCCGCAAGATGTCGAAGTCGGAAGGCAACTTCATCACCATCAACGAATTGCTGGCAACGGAGAAATTCGGTGGTCGCAAATGGCCGGGCGCCGTGCTGCGTCTCGCGATGCTGATGACGCATTACCGCGAGCCGATCGATTTCTCGATCAAGCGGCTCGAAGAGGCCGAACGCCTGCTAGCAAAGTGGCCGGCGGCGGACGCCGGCGACGCCGCACCGTCTGAGGTGGTCCTCGGCGCGCTCCGCGACGATCTCAACACGGTGGCTGCCGTGCAGGCGCTGCATGCGCTGGCACAGGAAGCCAACGCCGACAAATCGCTGCTGCCGACCTACGCCGCCAGTGCCGCCCTGCTCGGGCTTCTGCCGGAGATGGCTGAGATCGACGAGGCGGTGGCGATCGAGATCGACCGACGCGTGAAGGCGCGGCTGGAACTGCTGAAGGCCAAAAACTTCGCCGAAGCCGACAAGATCCGCGACACGCTGCTGGCCGAGGGCGTGCAACTGAAGGACGGCAAGGATGCGGCGACCGGCGAGCGGGTGACGACGTGGGAGGTGAAGCGGTAGTCATGGTCAGCGCTGCGGCCTGCGATACCCCCCTCTGCCCTGCCGGGCATCTCCCCCACAAGGGGGGAGATCGGCTGGGCGTGGCCGCATCGCCCAGCCATCAACGCTTCGAGTTCGCTCAACGTTGCGTTGGGACGAGCGATCGCTACTATCCAATCTCCCCCCTTGTGGGTGAGATGTCCGGCAGGACAGAGGGGGGTAACACGCCCGCTGCGCTAGCGAAGGAGCATGCAATGACCCATGCCCCCGTTCCCCCGCAGCGCCGCGCCAATGCAAAGCGCATGCGCAAGGCCTTGACCGAAGCTGAACTGAAGCTCTGGAACGAACTGCGCGCCCACCGGCTGATGGGCCTCGGCTTTCGCAGACAGGTCCCGGTCGCCGGCTTCATCGTCGATTTCGCCTGCCCCCAACATCGGCTTATCGTCGAGATCGATGGCTGGCAGCACGCGCGCGAGCCGAACGCTGTCTATGACGAAGCAAGGACCCGTCGCCTAGAAGCGGATCACTGGACAGTCCTGCGCTTCTGGAACGACGACGTCCTGCGCGATATCGACAATGTCTGCCTGCATATCCTCACGATCATAGGAAGGCACAGCTCATGACCTCAACCTACACTGGCGGCTGCCAGTGCGGCGCGATCCGTTTCCGGGTCGAGGGAACGCTCAAGGACTCCTCGATCTGTCACTGCCGCATGTGCCAGAAGGCCTTCGGCGCCTATTATGCGCCGCTGGTGTCGGTGCGTGGCGCCGAGCTTGAATGGACGCGGGGCGAGCGGAAGCGGTTTCAATCGTCGAACGTCGTCGAGCGCGGCTTTTGCGCCGATTGCGGCACGCCGCTGACCTATGAGGCGCCGGACGGGATCGCAGTTGCCGCCGGTGCCTTCGACGAACCCTCGGCACTCCCGCCCGTCATCCAGTTCGGCACCGAGCGCAAGATCGATTTCGTCGACCATCTGCACGAACTGCCGGCGCGCGTAACCGAAGACGATGCCGAGGCGGCACCCTTCGTGCTCGATCTCGTTTCCTACCAGCATCCTGACCACGACACCGCAACCTGGCCCGAGGAAAAGCGTCCGTGAGCACAACAGCGGCGATGAGTGGGGGATGCCAGTGCGGCGCGGTTCGTTATCGCGCGGCGGGCGAACTCGGCTATCCGCATCTGTGCCATTGCCGCATGTGCCAGAAGGCCTCCGGCAACTACTTCATGCCACTGGCGGCCGCGAAGCGATCCGAGTTTACGCTGACGCGCGGGGAGCCGGCGTGGTTTCAATCCTCCGATCTCGTGCGGCGTGGCTTTTGCGCGGCCTGCGGGACGCCGCTGTTTTACGACATACCCGAGGCTGACTTCATCAATCTCGTTCTCGGCACGCTCGACGATCCGCAGGCGGTCAAGCCGGTGGCGCAATCGAATACCGGGCGCAAGATGCGCTGGTTTCACGACCTCGACAGCCTGCCTGTCGAACGCGACGAAGAGACGCCCGATCGCGAAAATGCGATTGCCGCGAGCAACCATCAACATCCCGACCACGACACGGCCGAATGGCCATCTGGAGCATCATCATGAGCGAACCCATCCGAACCGGCGGATGCCAATGCGGCGCAGTGCGTTTTCGTATCTCAGCTAAGCTCGGGCGACCGTCGATCTGCCATTGCCGCATGTGCCAGAAGCAGTTCGGCGGGTTTTTCTCGGCGCTGGTGACGACGCCGGAGGAAGGCATGGAATGGACGCGCGGCGCGCCGAGCTATTTCCAGTCATCCGTCAACATCGAGCGCGGGTTTTGCAAGGATTGCGGCACGCCGATGATCTACAGGCATCCCGGCGGGCTCGAGCTTGCGATCGGCACTTTCGACGATCGCAGCGATCTCGCGCCGCAGGTCCAGGTCAACTACGAGGCGCGCATCCCCTGGGTCGAGACGATCTTCGACCAGCCGGTTCATACCGACCCCGATTTCTACGCGCGGCAGGAGGCGATCATCTCCTTCCAGCATCCCGATCACGATACCAATATCTGGCCAGCCCAAGGCGTGAAAATATGACCGAAGTCCTCAGAACGCTCTATCCCGAAATCGAACCCTATGCATCGGGCCATCTCGATGTGGGCGACGGGCATGTGATCTATTGGGAACGATGCGGCACGCCGGGCGCAAAGCCGGCCGTGTTCCTGCATGGCGGTCCCGGCGGCGGCATCGCGCCGAGCCATCGCCGGTTATTCGATCCCGCGCTTTACGACGTGACGCTGTTCGACCAGCGCGGCTGCGGCCGCTCGACGCCGCATGCCGATCTCAACGCCAACACCACCTGGCATCTCGTTGCCGACATAGAGCGGCTGCGCGAGATGGCGGGCGCCGAGAAGTGGCAAGTCTTCGGCGGTTCCTGGGGCTCGACGCTGGCGCTCGCCTATGCCGAGAAATATCCGGAGCGGGTGTCGGAGCTGATCGTGCGCGGGATCTACACGCTGACGAAGGCCGAGCTCGACTGGTACTATCAGTTCGGCGTTTCCGAGATGTTCCCGGACAAGTGGGAGCGCTTCGTCGCGCCGATCCGTGAGAACGAGCGGCATGAGATGATGCATGCCTATCATCGTCGGCTCACGCACGAAGACAAGGCGGTGCGGCTGGAAGCGGCCAAGGCCTGGAGCATCTGGGAAGGCGAGACGATCACGCTGATGCCGGAGCCTTCGACCAGCGGCAAGTTCGAGGACGCCGAGTTCGCCTATGCCTTCGCGCGCATCGAGAACCACTTCTTCGTCAATGCCGGCTGGATGGAGGAAGGTCAGCTTCTGCGCGACGCCCACAAGCTGAAGGACATTCCCGGCCTTATCGTCCACGGTCGCTACGACATGCCCTGCCCGGCCAAATATGCCTGGGCGCTGCACAAGGCCTGGCCGAAAGCGGATTTCCACCTGATCGAGGGTGCGGGGCATGCCTATTCCGAGCCGGGCATCCTCGACAGGCTGATCCGGGCGACGGACATGTTTGCGGGGAAATAAGGCTCTTCGGAGTGAGTGAGCTGGCGCTGGTGGGTGTACGCCCCCCTCTGCCCTGCCGGGCATCTCCCCCACAGGTGGGGAGATTGGCTGGTCACCCGCTCGCCACAAATCGATCTCCCCCCTTGTGGGGGAGATGTCCGGCAGGACAGAGGGGGGTGGCCCCACATGAAAGCATTCGAGGCCTGGGAGGCTTAGCAATGAAAGACCGCATCTATCTCTTCGACACCACGCTGCGCGACGGACAGCAGACGCCGGGCATCGATTTTTCCGTCGAGGACAAGATCGCCATCGCCACCATGCTCGACGAATTCGGGCTGGACTATATCGAGGGCGGCTATCCGGGTGCGAACCCGACGGATACGGCTTTCTTTAACGAGAAGCGCACCCGCAACGCCTCCTTCGTCGCCTTCGGGATGACCAAGCGCGCCGGTGTTTCGGCCTCCAACGATCCGGGGCTCAGCAGCCTGTTGCAGGCAAAGAGCGATGCGGTCTGTCTGGTCGCCAAGAGCTGGGACTACCACGTCAAGGTCGCGCTCGGCTGTTCCAACGAGGAGAACCTCGAGAGCATCTCAGAGAGCGTCAAGGCCGTGGTCGCGGCGGGCAAGGAGGCGATGGTCGATTGCGAGCACTTCTTCGACGGCTACAAGGCCAACCCTCAGTATGCGCTCGCCTGCGCCAGGGCAGCTTATGATGCCGGCGCGCGATGGGTCGTGCTCTGCGACACCAATGGCGGCACGCAGCCGCCCGAGGTCCGTGAGATCGTCGAGGCGGTGATCGCGTCAGGCGTTCCCGGGCACTGTCTTGGCATCCATGCGCACAATGATACCGGTCAGGCGGTCGCCAATTCTCTCGCCGCCGTCGAGGCCGGCGTGCGGCAGATCCAGGGCACGCTCAACGGTATCGGCGAGCGCTGCGGCAACGCCAATCTGGTGACGCTGATCCCGACGCTTGCGCTGAAGGAGACCTACGCCTCGCGCTTCATGACCGCTATCGACCCCGAGCGTCTCCTCAATCTGACGCGGCTGTCGCATGCCTTCGACGAACTTCTGAACCGCTCGCCCGACCACCAGATGCCCTATGTGGGCGCCTCCGCCTTCGCGACCAAGGCCGGCATCCATGCCTCGGCGCTTCTGAAGGACCCGCGCACCTACGAGCATGTGACGCCTGAGAGCGTCGGCAACTTCCGCAAGGTCATGGTGTCGGACCAGGGCGGCAAGGCGAATTTCATCAACGCGCTGAAGCGGCGCGGCATCGAGGTGGGCAAGGACGATCCAAAACTCGACCGGCTGATCTCGCTGGTGAAGGAACGCGAAGCATCCGGCTATGCCTATGAGGGTGCGGATGCCAGCTTCGAGCTCCTGGCGCGCCGCACGCTCGGCACGATCCCCGAATTCTTCTCGGTCGAGGGCTTCCGGGTGATGGTCGAGCGCCGCTTCGATTCACACGGCAAGGTGAAGATCGTTTCCGAGGCCGTCGTGAAGCTCGGCGTCGATGGCCAGACCATCATGTCGGTGGCTGAAGGCGACGGCCCGGTCAACGCGCTCGACCTTGCGCTGCGCAAGGACTTCGGCAAGTACCAACACGAGATCGACGATCTGGTTCTGGCCGACTTCAAGGTGCGTATCCTCAATGGCGGCACGGAAGCGATCACCCGGGTTCTGATCGAATCCACCGACAGCGACGGCGTGCGCTGGTGGACGGTCGGCGTGTCGGAGAACATCATCGACGCCTCGTTCCAGGCACTGATGGATTCGGTCATCTACAAGCTGATGAAGAACCGGCAGCTGGCGGGCAAGATCGCCGCCGAATAGCAAGGCTCAATGGAGCGCGGCCATGACGAGGCCCCAGCGCTCCTGCGAGTACCACTCCTGCTCCGTCTTGACCGCATCCCAGCGTAGCGCGTGAATGCGGTTGAGCCCGCCGGCGTGGAAGGCGCGATCAAGCGCGGCGTAGGTGGAGAGGTCGCCCGAAATCCCCTCGCCCCAGACGAAATTGACCGGCTGCAGGAAACGCGTGCCTAACTCATCCCCTTGCCTGCCGATGAGGAAGAAGGCGGCCTGCGACGTGACGCCGAGCAACCGGCCTTCGGCGCCCATGGCAGGCGTGCCAAGCGGAAACAGCAGGCGCCCGCCGTCCGCGAGCCTGTCGATCCACGGTTCGGCGGGGTGGTGCAGAGCGAAATTAACGTAGACGGCATCCGCAGGCTCGCGGGGCCATTCGAGACCGTTTCCTTGGACGACTTCGACATTTGCGTATCGCGCGAGATTGCGTCTGGCCTGTTGTGCCAGTTCCGCATCGAACTCGACGGCCACGACGCGGCCGGTCTCGCCGACGATTTCGGCGATGATGGCGGTATAATAGCCGCTGCCGGCGCCGATGTGGCAGACGGTCTCGCCCTTGCGCAGCTTCAACCGGTGCAAGGCGCCCGCATGCAGGCTCGGGCTGCCATTGTTGACCTGGCGGTCGGCTTGGAGCGCGAAGAGCACGTCCTGGTAGAGAACGACGGGATCGCTTGAGGGCACATCGACGTAACGCTTCCAGTCGCGCATCTTCCACGGCGGCGGCCCGAGGAAGTCCTCGCGCGGCACGGCGGCGAATGCGTTCAGCAGTTCATCATCGCGATCGACACCCGCTTTGGCCAGCATTTGAACGGCGTAAGCACGGCGGCAGATTTTCAGCTCGGCTTCATCCACGGTCTGATCCTGATAATTCAGCGTTAGCGAATATCGCTTCAATGAAATGAATTGGCCTATTCACGGCCGTTGCGCTAATCGGGTGCCAATCATAAGAACCAATGGAAACACCCAATGTCTGCCGATGCAAGCATTCCCCTCGTGAAAAACGAGGACAGTCCGCGTGGCTTCGCCTTCGCGCTTACGGCCTATCTGCTCTGGGGCTTCCTGCCGATCTACATGAAGGCGGTCGCGCATATTTCGCCGGCCGAGGTTATCGCGCATCGCATCCTCTGGTCGCTGCCGCTGGCCGGCATCGTGCTCATCGTGCTCGGCCGCACGCAGGATATCCGCATCGCGCTGCGCTCTCCGCGTATGCTTGGGATGGCGGCGCTCACCGCGTCGCTGATCACGGTCAACTGGGGAACCTATGTCTGGGCGATCGGCGCCGGGCATTCGCTCGATGCCGCACTCGGCTATTTCATCAATCCGCTCTTCAGCATCTTCCTCGGCGCGGTTGTGCTGAAAGAAAAGCTGCGGCCGGCGCAGATCGCCGCGATTGTGCTCGCGGGTCTCGCCGTCGTCGTGCTCGCCGTCGATAGCGGCGGCATTCCGTGGGTTTCGCTGACGCTAACTATTACCTGGGGCCTCTACGCGCTATTTCGCAAGACGCTGCCGCTCGGCCCGAACCAGGGGTTCTTTCTCGAGGTGCTGATCCTCAGCATCCCGGCCTTCTTTTATGTTCTCTATCTGGAGCTCGGCACCGGAGACGGGCATTTCTATCGTACCGGCTGGAGCGATACGGCGCTCCTTCTCGGCTGCGGTTTGATCACAGCTGTCCCGTTGATGATCTATGCCAACGGCGCCAAGCTCCTGAAGCTGTCGACGATAGGCATCATGCAGTATATCGCGCCGACGATGATCTTTCTCATCGCCGTCTTCATCTTCAAGGAGCCGCTTGGCACCGCGCGCATGATTGCTTTCCCGCTGATCTGGGCGGGGCTTTTCCTCTACACATGGTCGATGCTGAGAGGCAGTCGGGGGCGATAAGCCCCCGCTTATTACAATTTCGAGATAACGGCTTCCTCGCCGTCGCGGTCGCTGGCAAATTCGGCGGCCTGCGCCATGATCGCAGGGATAATCTCCTCTATCGTGTCGATCACCAGCGGCTGCACCCGGTGAGCAGTGTGGATAAAGCCCTCGTCCGTCATGTGGCGCAGGAGCTCCATCATCGGATCCCAGAAGCCGTTGATGTTGGCAAAGATCATCGGCTTTTCATGACGGCCGAGCTGCGCCCAGGTCATGATCTCGATAATTTCCTCCAGCGTGCCGATGCCGCCGGGAAGCGCCACGAAGGCATCCGAGCGCTCGAACATCGTGTGTTTGCGCGCATGCATGTCAGGCGTTACAATCAGCTCGTTGAGCTGGCCGAGGGAGTGGCGGGTCGCCTCCATGTCGATCAGGAATTCGGGAATGATGCCGGTCACCTGACCGCCGTTCGAGAGCGTACCGCTCGCAACCGCCCCCATGATCCCCTTGGTGCCGCCGCCATAGATCAGGCGCAGGCCGTAATCGGCGATCTCCTTGCCCAGCGCGCGGCCGGCGGCCATGTGGCTCGGGTCGCTGCCGGGGCGCGAACCGCAATAGACACAAATGGAGCGAATGGAATGAGATTGATCTGTCATGGGAGCAAACAACTATTCTCTCTGGGTCCAGTCAAGAAAAATGACGGAAAACATACATCTTACATTTGCCCGGCTACTTTGACTGCTTGTGCAAAGCAACGGGAATCGCTAGCAATTTCAGGAAGTCTGGCAAGATTGCCGCTTGGGGAGACCTGATGATGAAAAACCGTGCCGGCTTGCTGGCCCTTGCAGTGCTTGTAATCGCAATTCTGTTGATGGTCTTTGTCGTCATGCCCCGTATCGGTGGCGATGCCGGCAAGGTTGGTGACGCAATCAATCAGGCAAGCTCCGAGGTCAAGAAAACCGTAACCGAATCCGCCAAGACCTCGCGTCCGTCGGCGCCCGACGATGCCGCGACCGCACAGAAGCTCGGCGGCCTGACGACGGCAGCCGGACAGGCACTTGGCGAACTTAAGGCGCTGTTTGCCGACGGCAAGGGTCCGACCGACGACGTTTTCGCAAGCGCCAAGACGAAGACGATCGGCGCGCTTCAGGCACTCGCCGATTTCGCGACGCCCGAGGGTACCAACCCGATCACCACAGCCGCGATCGATAAGGCCAAGGCCGGCGCCGCCAAGGCGCTCTCCATTATCCAGTCGCTGCCCGAAAACATCGCCGATGCTGCCGCCGCGATTGCACGTGCCGAAGCGGCCCTTACGGGCGCGCCGGAACCAGCCGCACCTCAGACGCAGGACAACGCCGCACCGGTTGCCGAAGGCCCGAAGCTGCCGACATTCGACGTGCTGCGTGTCGAGCCCGACGGCTCAACGGTCATCGCCGGTTCCGCCGAGCCGAACAGCAAGCTTGAAATCCTCGACGGCGACAAGGTGCTGATGGGGACCGATGTCGGCGACAATGGCGATTTCGTCGCGGTTCTCGACAATCCGCTTGCCGCCGGCGACCACCAGCTGCAGCTGCGCGCGACAGCCAAGGATGGCAAGGTGACGACCTCGGAAGAGATCGCCACGATCTCGATCCCCAAGGACGGCAATGCATCGCAGCTGCTCGCCATGGTCTCCAAGCCGGGCGCCGCCAGCCGCATCATCACCGCGCCTGGCGTGACGCCTCCGGCAGCCGCCACCGACGCGGCCCCGACCGACCAGGCCTCGGCAGCGCCGCAGGCACAGGCTCCCGCGACAGCGGAGACGGCAACCGCGCCGGCAGCAGCAGCCGCGCCGGCTGACGTCCGGGTCAATGCCGTCGAAATCGAAGGCGACAAGATATTCGTCGCCGGCACCGCGAAGCCTCAGGCCAATGTGTTCGGCTACGCCGACGACAAGCTGATCGGCAAGGCCAAGGCCGGCGCTGATGGCCACTTCGTCATCGACGGCGTGATGCCGCTTGCGGTCGGCGATCACAAGATCCGCGTCGACGTCGTCGATGCTGCCGGCAAGGTTCTGGTTCGCGCTTCGGTCAACTTCAACCGCCCTGAAGGCAACCAGGTTACCGTGGCGGCGCAGTCAGGCACTTCCACCGGCAACGCAACGACGCCGATGATCTCGCTCGACGAAGGCGCGCTCGGGAAGCTGAAGAACGATGCGGCCAAGGCGTTCGCGCTTCTGAGCGGCTTGTTCAGCGACGGCAAGGTTCCCGGCAACGAGCAGCTCGCAGCCGCCCGCTCGGCCAACGAGTTCGCGCTGAAGTCGATCGTCGATTTCCGGGCCGCTGCCGATGCGACCGCCGACTTCAAGGAGCGTGTCACCACGGCTTCGATGAAGGCAAGCGATGCGCTGAAGCTGCTGCAATCGCTGCCACGCGACGCGAGCTCGGTCGGCGCCGCACTCGCCAAGCTCGGCCAGATGGTCGCCGATCTGACGGCGCCTCCGGCTGCACCCGCGGCACCGGCTGCCCCCGCAAACGAGGTTGCGAGCGGCGATGCCGGTCCAGCGACCATCGAGCAGGCGCCGCTGCAGGAAAGCAAGGAAACCGTGATCATCCGCCGTGGCGATACGCTGTGGCAGATCTCGCGCCGCATCTATGGCGCCGGCGTGCGCTACACGACGATCTACGTCGCCAATGAGGACAAGATCGTCAATCCGGATCGCATTCTGCCGGGTCAGGTTTTCGGCCTTCCGAAGGACGCTTTGCCCAACGCGGAAGAGATGCACCGCAAGCGCATGTCGGGCGAGCATCTCTAGGACAGACAAGAATACAGGGGCCGGCATCGATATGATCGCCGGCCTCTCTTTTCCTTTGATCTTCTTATGTTGTATTGCTCCGCCCGCAACCCTATTTGGCGTTGACGGCGATCATGTCAGGCGGCGGCCCCTACGCTCGCCCTTCCCCTCTTTGCCGACAACACCACACTTCCAGGGCCTGACGCGGGCCGGAGACATGCATGGCAAACGGCAAGACAGTTTCAGACTCCAATCTGTTGCGGACCCTTTTCAACCTCTGGCCCTACATGTGGCCGACGGGGCGCGGCGATCTGAAGATGCGGGTCGTCTGGGCATCGGTCTACCTGCTCATATCGAAGTTCGTGCTGCTGCTCGTGCCTTACTTTTTCAAGTGGTCGACGGATGCGCTGAACGGCAAGTCTGACCTTGCCGGCAAGGTGCCTGACCTCCTCGTTGGCGCCATCGCGCTCGTCATCGCCTATAACCTCACCCGGCTGATCCAGCTCGGCCTGAACCAGCTGCGCGACGCGCTGTTTGCCAGCGTCGGCCAGTACGCGGTGCGCCAGCTTGCCTACAAGACCTTCGTACACATGCACGAGTTGTCGCTGCGCTTTCATCTGGAGCGCAAGACGGGCGGTCTGTCGCGGATCATCGAGCGCGGCACGAAGGGCATCGAGACGATCGTGCGCTTCACGATCCTGAACTCGGTGCCCACGCTGATCGAGTTCCTGCTCACTGCCATCATCTTCTGGTGGGGCTACGGCTTCTCCTACCTCGCGGTCACCGCCTTCACCGTCTGGGCCTATATCTGGTTCACCATCCGGGCCAGCGACTGGCGCATCTCCATCCGCAAGACGATGAACGACAGCGATACGGACGCCAATACCAAGGCGATCGATTCGCTTCTGAACTTCGAAACCGTCAAATATTTCGGCAACGAGGACATGGAAGCCAAGCGCTTCGATACCTCGATGGAGCGTTACGAGAAGGCTGCGACCAGCGTGTGGACCTCGCTCGGCTGGCTCAACTTCGGCCAGGGCGTGATCTTCGGCGTCGGCACGACCGTCATGCTCATTCTCTCGGCGCTGGCCGTGCAGCGCGGCGAACAGACCGTCGGCGACTTCGTCTTCGTCAACGCCATGCTGCTGCAGCTCTCGGTGCCGCTCAACTTCATCGGCTTCGTCTACCGCGAAATCCGCCAGGGGCTGACCGATATCGAGCAGATGTTCGACCTGCTCGAAGTACAGGCCGAGGTGAAGGATGCACCGGATGCCAAGCCGCTGAACATCGAGCAGGGCGCCATCTCGTTCAAGGACGTGCATTTCGCCTATGATCCGGCCCGCCCGATCCTGAAGGGGATCTCGTTCGACGTGCCGGCCGGCAAGACGGTAGCGATCGTCGGACCTTCAGGGGCCGGCAAGTCGACCATGTCGCGGCTGCTCTATCGCTTCTATGACATCCAAAGCGGCTCCATCACCGTCGATGGTCAGGATGTGCGTGGGGTCACGCAGAAGAGCCTGCGCACCGCGATCGGCATGGTGCCGCAGGACACCGTGCTCTTCAACGACACCGTTGCCTACAACATCCGCTACGGCCGGCCGTCGGCCACCGAAGCCGAGGTCAAGACGGCGGCCGAGATCGCGCAGATCGCCCACTTCATCGACCTTCTGCCGGAAGGCTTCAACACCATGGTCGGCGAGCGCGGGTTGAAGCTTTCGGGCGGCGAGAAGCAGCGCGTGGCCATTGCCCGCACGATCCTGAAGGCCCCGCCAATCCTCATCCTCGACGAGGCGACATCGGCGCTCGACACCACGACGGAACGCGAGATCCAGACCGCGCTCGACGTCGTCTCCAAGAACCGCACGACGCTTGTCATCGCGCACCGTCTTTCAACCGTGATCGGTGCCGACGAGATCATCGTTCTGAAGGCCGGCGAGATCGCCGAGCGCGGCACGCATGCGGAGCTGTTGCTGAAGAACGGCCTCTACGCTTCGATGTGGAACCGCCAGCGCGAGGCCACACAAGCCGAGGAACATCTGAAGCAGGTGCGCGAGAACGACGATCTCGGCGTGGTCAACCGGCTGGCGCCGGCCACCTGAGCCTACAAACGCTTGCTGTCCATCAGCAAGCTTAGATGTGCATGAGAGGGCATCGGCATTGCCCCCAGGAGTGTTTCCCTGTAACCAGCGGAGACGAAAACGCTAGGAGAGCGGCATACATGAGCTTGTTCAATACGGTACGCAACACGATCGTTCCGGTGCACAAGGAAGGTTATCCCTTCATCGCGGCCTTCTTCGTGGCCTCCCTCATTCTCGGCTGGATCTTCAAGCCGCTGTTCTGGATCGGCCTGATCCTGACGCTGTGGTGCGCCTATTTCTTCCGTGATCCGGAGCGCATGACGCCGCAGGACGACGATCTGGTGATCTCGCCCGCGGACGGCAAGGTATCGTCCGTGCAGTTGGTCGTGCCGCCGGCGGAGTTGAACCTCGGCTCGGCACCGATGCTGCGCATCTCCGTCTTCATGAACGTCTTCAACTGCCATGTGAACCGCGCGCCGATGCGCGGCCGCATCATCAGCGTCAATTACCGCTCGGGAAGCTTCGTCAACGCCGAGCTCGACAAGGCCAGCGAAGACAACGAGCGCAACGGCCTCGTCATCGAGACCGCCCATGGCCAGATCGGCGTGGTGCAGATCGCCGGCCTCGTGGCGCGCCGCATTCTCTGCTGGGCCAATGCCAACGAACCGCTGGACGCCGGCGAGCGCTTCGGCCTGATCCGCTTCGGCTCACGCCTCGACGTCTTTCTTCCCGAGGGTGCGCAGCCGCGCGTCACGCTCGGCCAGACGGCGATCGCGGGTGAAACGGTGCTGGCCGAATTCGGCTCCGCCAAGGGCCCCGTCGTCAGCCGCCGCGCCTGAGAACCACTAGGAGCGCGATCATGGAAACGCCCTTCCCGCCTTTCGAACCCAACGGTCCGCCCGATGATTCGGGTCGCGGTCCACGGCTTCGCGAGATCCCTTTGCGGCTGGTCGTTCCCAACCTGATCACTATCCTGGCGATTTGCGCCGGCCTGACGGGCATTCGGCTCGCCTTCGAAAACCGCTACGAGCTTGCCGTCGGCATGGTGCTCGTCGCCGCCTTCCTCGATGGTATCGACGGGCGCGTCGCGCGGCTGATGAAGGCGACGTCGAAGTTCGGCGCGCAGATGGATTCGCTGGCCGACATCGTCAATTTCGGCGTGGCGCCAGCGCTCGTCGTCTATGTCTTCGCGCTGGATCAGGCGCGTTCGCTCGGCTGGATCGCGGCTCTCATCTATGCCATCGCTGCCGGCCTGCGCCTGGCGCGCTTCAACGTCATGTCGGAGCGCGAAAACAAGGCCAGCTGGCAGTCGGAATATTTCGTCGGCGTGCCGGCACCGGCGGGCGCCATGCTGGTGCTTCTGCCCGTCTATCTCGGCTTCCTCGGGATGACCACGGACAAGACCTTCGGCTATCTCTCGGCCGCCTACACGGTGCTCATCGCCTTCCTTCTGATCAGCCGTCTGCCGGTCTGGTCGGGCAAATCCGAGGGCACCAAGCTTCGGCGCGATCTGGTGCTGCCGATGATGCTTGGCGTGGTGCTTTATGTCGCCATGCTGTCTAGCTTCACCTGGGAAGTGATGTCGCTCACCGCCGTGGTCTACCTCTGCACGCTGCCTTTCGGCGCGCGCAAATGGAAGCGCAAATACGGGACGCTGACGATCGAAGAGCCGGGTGTCGGCGAAGACGATATCGGCCGTCACATCTGACGATTCTCCAACAATCCTGACCTGTCCCGCTCCGCTCAAGGCTCGCGAATTATGGTTTGGCGACACAAATCATGATGTGTCTTGCCTCCATTTTGTCGCTATTTCCGGCAAAAGAGCAATAAATATAAGAGTCTAGGGACAGAAGTTAAGGAGAGTAACGTGACCCCGAAGAAGACGAATGTGGAACAGCCTGCAAAGACCGATCTCAGCGCGCACTACCGCCCGCTCGGCCTGAAGGCTGTTCTGGCCGCAGCGCTGATGCTGAAGAAGCCGACGCTCGCCAAGAAGATCGCCTGATCACGACGTCAGGACCCGGGCGCCGAGGCTGATGGCCAGAAGCGCCATGACGATGCCGATGAGCACGTCGAGAACCCGCCATGCGGCGGGTTTGGCAAAGACCGGTTGCAGCAGACGCGCACCGTAGCCCAGACCAAAAAACCAGATGAATGACGCAGCCGCGGCCCCGAGGCCGTAAGCCAGGCGATCCGCGCCGTGATAGGCGGCCGACAGGCTGCCGAGCAGCACGACCGTGTCGAGATAGACGTGCGGGTTGAGGAAGGTGAAGGCGAGGCACGTGGCCACCGCCGCCTTCAGCCCCAGTGGCTCCGGCGTTCCCGCCTCGATGGCGCCGGGATGCAGCGCGCGCCGGAATGCCATGAACGAGTAAGTGCCGAGAAACAGCATGCCGCCGAGGCTGACGGCGGTGATCAGCGTCGGCGATTGCGAGACGAGCGTGCCGAGACCGGCGACGCCTGCTGCAATCAGCAGCGCATCCGATAGCGCGCAGATCAGGCACAGGATGAAGACATGCGAACGCAGCAGCCCCTGCCTGAGAATGAAGGCATTCTGGGCGCCGATGGCGATGATGAGGGAAGCGCCGAGGAAGAGGCCGGAGAGCGCGGCCGAGATGGAGAACATGTGATTTTCCGGATGTGACTGCGGTGGGAATACAGAATCAGAAGAAGCTGAGCTGGCCGTCATCCGGCTTTTTCTTGTCAGCGGGCGGCAGCGGCTTTTCCAGCGGCACCGGGGTCTGCAGGTCCTCCCCCATATTGGCCACCTTGTTGACCTTGTCGGAGACCGGGATCGCCTCGAAGAAATCCTCCTCGACCGGCCGCATGAGATCGGCCACCTCGCGCGGTTCCTGGGTCTTGCAATCGAGCCAACGGGTGAAGTCCTCGGGCTTGATGACGACAGGCATGCGGTCGTGAATGGGACGAATGGAGGCATTGGCTGCGGTCGTGAGGATCGCGCCGGTATCCACTTCCGAGCCATCGGCCGAGGACCATGTTTCCATCAACCCGGCAAAAGCGACCACGCCGCCGTGGCGCGGCTTGATCCAGTAGGCCTGCGATTTCTCGCCGCTCTGCTTCGAAGGACGATGCCACTCGTAGAAGCCGGAGGCGGGAACAAGCACGCGGCGATGGCGCATGGCGGCGCGGAACGATGCCTTGCCGATCGCCGTTTCCGAGCGGGCGTTGATTAGAAGCGGAAACGCCTTGGGATCCTTCACCCAGCCGGGCGTAAACCCCCAGCGCACGAGGAGCGCGCGTCGGTCCGGCAGGTTGCTTCCCCTCTCCTGTCCCTCGCCTGAAACAACCACCAGGATCGGCTGGGTCGGCGCGATGTTGAAGCGCGCGGGGAAATCCTCGAGGTCAAGGATACCCAGAACTTCCTTCAGCTCCTCGGGGGAAATGGTCAGGGCGTAGCGTCCACACATGCCAATCTATTTGCACCCTGCCCTTTCAGGGTCAAGGGACCGGCCAGGTATGGTCCCGTCGGATCAGCCTCTCGGCGCGAAGAGGATGATCGCCGTGCCCGCGAGGCAAACAATAGCGCCGCTGATGTCCCATCTGTCAGGCACGCGGTGTTCGACAAGCCAGAGCCAGATCAGCGAGGCGACGATATAGATGCCGCCATAGGCCGCGAAGGTGCGGCCCGCCGCTTCGCTCGGCACCAGCGTCAGGAGCCAGGCGAACAGGGCCAGCGACACCATGCCGGGCGCCAGCCACCAGACCGGCTTTTCCATGCGCAGCCACGCCCAGAAAGCGAAGCAACCGGCAATCTCGAAGAGGGCCGCAGCGGCGTAGATGATATAAGTCACGGCACGTGCCTTCGAATCGCTTGGATCAGATTGTTTTCCTGAGTGAGATAGGCACGCGACGGCGATCACCGGCAAGCAACAAACGGCATTTTTGATGACTTCCAATCCGACAGCTGCATCTTCCGCGATTCTCGAACGAGACGGGCGATTCTTGCTGGTGCTCCGGCGCAACCCGCCATCGGCGGACATGTACGCCTTTCCGGGCGGCAGGGCGGAGCCTGGGGAAACGCCTGATCAGACCGCCTTGCGCGAGTTCGCGGAGGAGACGGGTATCCGTGCCCGCAACCCCGAGATTTTCGCCACCTATGATCTGAAACAGCATGGCGCGGACGGACGCCTGACCAGCCACTTCTTTCTCTCCGTTTTCCGCGTCGAGGCAGATGCCGATTCGGTTGCCGTGGCGGCAGACGATGCGGTGGCGCTCGGCTGGTTCACGGTCGATGAGATTCGCCGGCTGCCGACGCCGCAAAGCGTGCTCGAATGTGCGGAACGACTGGCAGCCGCCCAGACATGAGGAAGGGGAATAAGCAAGGGGAAAGGCAACCCCGCACCTTGTCCCCGTCACCTTCAGGGTGTCCAATACGCACATGATTCCCCTTCGCCGCGTTTTGTTTTGTGTTGTTCTTGGCGTCTCCACGGCGATACCGACATTTGTCTCGGCGCAGGGGCCGACAGCGGTTGCGCCGGACGAACCGGTCGCGCCGAAGGATGTCACCGTTCCCTATGACGACAAGCTTGGCCGGTTGGCTGAGGTGCTCGGGTCGGTGCATTATCTGAGAACGCTCTGCAAGGCTCAGAACGGCGAGGAATGGCGGGTGCGAATGCAGCAACTGCTTGATTCTGAAGCGAAAGATGAGCCCGCACGGAAAGAGAAACTGACGGCGGCGTTCAATCGCGGATACCGCACCTTTGCCTCTGTTTATACTGATTGCACACCGGCGGCGATCATGGCAGAAGAACGCTACCGTAACGAAGGCGCAACACTCGCCACGGAAATTACGTCACGCTTTGGAAATTAACGATAAATTAACCTCTTTTTACAGGGGGACGTGTCGTTTTGGGAAAAGGCTGATAGTGTTGTTAACCAGACAGTAAGGCATGCAGTTCGAGGAAAAGCTAATGGAACCGAGCCTCAACGACATCGACGACATGATCGTCCACGAAAAGATGCAGGCGGCGCTGGAGTACCATAACGAAGCCTGGGCCGACGGCATGGCCGACGGTATCGAACCCGAGATCATCGCCGACACGGCGATCATTCACGCGCTTCGCGAAACCATTCGCCTGCACGGCGAAAAGAACGCGGAAGCCTTGCTGGAATCGTTGCGAGAACGCATGCTGGCCGGTGAGTTTTCTCCGACCCGCACCCTGCAATAACACAGAGAGTTCCATGCGCACCGATATGAACAATGCTTCGCGGCCCGCGATCGCGCCGCTTTTGCTTGCAATCAGCCTCGGTGCCAGCAGCCTGATGAGCGCCCCATCGGCGTTTGCGCTGTCAGAGCTGCAGAAGACCCCCACCGCTTCCGACGGTACATCCACCGACAAGCCACCGAGCGCGCCGGATGCATCGTCAGGCGTGCCCGCGCCCGGCCCAGTCATCAGCAAGCCCGCTGGCCAGAGCCCGGATACGACGCCTGGTGCGCAGGACAGCTCCAAGCCGGTCGAGGTTCTCTACGACATCAGCAAGGTGCCGGAACCGGTTCGCCACATGCGTGAGCAGATCGTCGAAGCCGCCGCCTCCGGCGATCTGGAGCGGCTGCGGCCGCTGTTCGGCACTGGCGCGACACAGACGCAGGTCAGTGTCGGTGAGGCAACCGACGATCCGATCGGCGCGTTGAAGGATCTCTCCGGCGATCCCGATGGCGACGAGATCCTGGCGATCATTCTCGATATCATCTCGACGGGCTTCGTCCATGTCGGACAAGGCACCCCAGATGAGATGTATGTCTGGCCGTATTTCGCGGAAAAAGACCTGAAGAAGCTGACGCCGCCAGAGCGCGTCGAGCTCTTGCGCATCGTCACCGCCGGCGATCTTGCCGACATGCAGGAATTCGGCGGCTACAATTTCTATCGCCTCGGCATCACCGCCGACGGCAAATGGAAGTTCTTCACCGCCGGCGACTGATGCTTGCGATCCCCGCTCCGACGACATACTTCTGAGCGATAACAACGCGACAGGTGCGCCATGCCAGCCGTATTTCTGAAAGACCGCGCGCTCATTCGGGTGAGCGGCGCCGAGGCTCAGTCCTTTCTGCAGAACCTGATCACCACCGATATCGTGTCGCTGGATGCAGCCGAGGCGCGACCCGGTGCATTGCTGACGCCGCAGGGCAAGATCCTGTTCGATTTCATGATCTGGCGCGATGGCGACGACTTCATCATCGAAACCGACGAAAGCCAACGCGAGGCGCTGACGAAGCGGCTGACGATGTACAAGCTGCGCGCTGCTGTTGCACTTGCCGCAGAGGGCAATGGCGTGACCGTCTCTTGGGATGACGCTTCGAGTGAGGGCTTCAAGGACAGCCGATTCGCCAAGGCGGGCATCGACGTTTTCCGCCGCCCGGGCGAGCACGGCAGCGACGATATCGCGCTTTACGACGCGCTGCGCGCCGCCCACGGCGTTGCCGTATCCGGCTCCGATTACGCGCTTCAGGACGCTTTTCCACATGACGTGCTGATGGACCTGAATGGCGGGCTCTCGTTCAAGAAAGGCTGCTATGTCGGCCAGGAAGTGGTTTCGCGCATGCAGCACCGGGGAACGGCGCGCCGTCGCGTCGTGACAGTGAGCAGCACCGCGCCGCTCCCCGCCTCCGGCACCGACATCACCGCCAACGGCAAGCCTGTCGGCACGCTCGGCTCGGTTTCGGGGCATAGCGGGCTCGCCATCGTCCGAATCGATCGCGCCGGTGAGGCCATGTCGGCGGGTACGCCGCTGCTTGCCGGCGACGTCACGGTGACTGTCGCCCTGCCCGTATGGTCCGCGCTCGTCTTTCCGGCCGCGTCCGATGAGGCCAGCGCTTGACGACGAAGGCTCCCCGCGCCTGGCAGCGCATGCTTTCCGGGCGCAGGCTCGATCTGCTCGACCCCTCGCCTCTCGACGTCGAGGTGAGCGATATCGCCCACGGCCTGGCGCGCGTTGCCCGCTGGAACGGGCAGACATCGGGCGATCACGCCTTTTCGGTCGCGCAGCACAGTCTCGTCGTCGAGGACATTTTCCGGCGGCTGAATGAGGCGACGCCAGACCAGTGCCTGATGGCGCTGCTTCACGATGCGCCCGAATATGTGATCGGCGACATGATCTCGCCGTTCAAATCCGTGGTCGGGGGTGGCTACAAGACCGTCGAGAAGCGGCTTGAAGCAGCGATCCACCTGCGGTTCGGCCTGCCGCCGCATGCACCCCGAGAGCTCAAGGACAACATCAAGAAGGCCGATACGATCGCGGCCTATTTCGAGGCGTCGCAACTGGCCGGCTTCAGCGCCAGCGAGGCGCAAAAGCTTTTCGGCCAGCCGCGTGGGATCACCAAGGAGATGCTCTTGTTGACGCCGCTGCCGGCAATCGAGGCGCAGCGGCTGTTTTGCGAGCGCTTCGCCGCTATCGACGGTCTGCGGGGCAAGCCATGACCTCGATCGTCGTGACCCCGCTTGCGCGCATCGCCGAAATGGCCGTGCGGCACCGCGCCCGCGAAATGATCAGCCTGATGGCGAAGGAGCAGAGCTTCCATCGCCCGGCGGTTATTGAGGCGCACCGGCATCTGCTGCTCCACATGAACGACATCGCCTTCAAGGGCACGGGCAATCTCGTGGCGCCCGATGAAACGCATGTGCGGGAGATCATCGACTTTGCAGCGGGGTGGGATCAGACGGCGCCGCTTATCGTTCACTGCTGGATGGGCGTATCGCGCTCACCGGCTGCTGCCGTGATCGCGGCCTTGTCGCTGAGGCCGGACCAGAGTGAAGAGACCCTGGCGCAGCGTCTGCGTGCGGCCTCGCCGTATGCCACACCAAACATGCGGATCATCGAGATCGGCGACCATTTGCTCGGCCGCGATGGACGGCTGGTCAAGGCGATCAAGGCGATCGGTCGTGGCGCTGATGCCGATGGAAACGCGCCGTTCGTGCTTGCGCTTGACGAAGCGTGACTGACTTAAACGGTTGACGCGCCTGCCTTCTGTCCCATCTACGCAGGTCAACCGATAATCATTTCAGATATTTGGCGAGATCATGGAACAACAGGCAACCGACGTAATCGTGGCAACCCGAACGGCTCTGAGCCAGGCGAGCGCGCTTGCGGTCCAATATTCATTCTCCATCCTCGGCGCGCTCATCCTGCTTGTGCTTGGCTGGTTGATGGCAAGCTTCGTCAGCCGCTGGGCGTTCGAGGGGATTTCGCGGGTGCGCGGGATCGACGAGACGCTGGCGCGCTTCTTCACCAATGTCTTGCATTACGCGCTGCTGATTCTGGTGTTCATCACCGTGCTTGGTCAGTTCGGCGTGCAGACGGCTTCCATCATCGCGGCTCTCGGTGCTGCAGGCTTGGCCATCGGTTTGGCGTTGCAGGGTACGCTGCAGAACATCGCGGCTGGTATCATGCTTTTGATCCTGCGGCCGTTCCGGGTGGGAGAGTATATCGCGACGGGCAGCGTCGCCGGCACGGTGCGTGAGATCGGCCTGTTCGCCACCGAGTTCCGCACTGCCGACGGGCTTTACCTCTTGGCACCGAATTCGACGCTCTGGAATACGCCGATCACCAATTACAGCCGCGAGAAGACGCGCAAGAACGACCTGACCATCAATGTGCGGGCCGGCGACGATGTCGATCTGGCGATGAAGACGCTGACGGATATCGCCACGGCCGATTCGCGGGTGGAGAAGTCGCCGCAGCCGAAGACCTATATCGACGCGGTGACGTCGGACAAGATCACGCTGACGCTGCGCTATTGGGCGAAGACGGGCGAATGGGACGATGCGCGCCGCGAGATTCTCGGCCGCGTGAAGGCCAGCTTCGACGAGAAGGGTCTGCCGATCCTTTGAGAGGCGACCGCCAGATTGGCGGCCACCTTTGGCTCTGCCATGGCAGGGTGAACGCTACTTGATGACGGCGCATGCGAGCCTAGCGCCGGCATCGCCGGCTGGCTGACTGCGATAGTCATCCGAGTTTTCGTGGATCATCAGGGCGCGGCCGTGAATGCCGTTCTCCTTGCCGTCGAGCGTCACCATGCCATCGAAAACCTGCGCTCTCAGCACGCCGTCCTGCCCAACATACTGGTTCGGCATATCGCCGGCATGCGGACCCTTGGCGGCGAGCAGACCGTGCTCGGCCTTGGTCGGGTTGAAGTGCTTGCCGGCTGATTCGTGATGGGTGGCGGAGTCGCACTTGCCGGTTTCGTGGACGTGGAATGCGACCCACTTGTTGGCTGGTAGACCGGACACCTCAAGCTCGATCAAGACGCCACCGGCTGCAGCCGCTGTCAACGTCGCGCGACCGTTGTCCTTGCCGTCGGCGCCGACGAAGTTTGCCTGCGCCGTCTGTTTATCCTGCGACATCGCAACCGATGTCAGTGCCGCGACGGTCGCGAACGTTATCGATAGAAGTCGTTTCATCGTGTTTCCCTCCTCTTGGCCCTCTGTGACAAACGCATGCCGCGTGTCCGTGTTCCAAGCGGCTGGTGCTCCGGGCATAAGCAGACAAAGAAAAAGCCGACCAACCGGCCGGCTTCTTCTTTGATCAATGCATGAGCGAGCGATCAGGACGCGATGTCGAGATCGTACTGGCCATAGGTGTTCTGATAGAGAACATTGGCCGAGTTTGCCTGGCTTTCATAACCGGAGCTCAACGCGCCGGACTGACGCGCGCTCATCATGAATGCGAGCACGCCATTCGACAGCTTGGGCGCTTCCTGGGTATTCTGGGACTGGCTTGCAACGGACAGGATTCCCGGCTTCTCATCAGCCGCACGCTCACTCCGGCTCAACACGCCGTCACTGTTGGAATCCAATCTCGAAAGAGTGCCGAGATACGCATAGGACGTATCAACTGCAGACGAAATACGGTTCATACAAACCTCCGTTCACCGCATTACCGATGATGTTTGTACGCAATACGAATAGGGAAAAATCAGAACTAAGCCGGTGGTTAAACTGATTTGCGAGGCCGGTCAATAAGTTGTTAATGCCGCATTAACCATGATTGACAAAATCTGACCTTTTGATCGCTGCCGACGCTCGACTTCGATCCACCGGAAGACGCCGGGCGCGAGGGTGCACGCCAGCTAATAAATATAGCGCTATTGATATATCTTTTTTCGAGGGAACCAAATATTAATGCGACCAAAGGATTATGCCCGCTGGATTTGCCGCACAAAATCAATCTTAGATTGCAATTTTATATTGCCCTAAATGCTTCAGGAATGTCTTCGCATGTCGCGTGTGCCACACGGGATCTCAACATCAAGGCAGTCAGTTCGTTTTAGCCTGTTCGCGCTTTCGTGCGCGACGGAGAGCGGCGTCCATGGAAGCTGAAGCGCTCTTCAAGCGGCAATGCGCGGCATCTCTGAATGAAGACGGCACCGCCGACGGGCAGCGCCTGATCAAGCTCGTTCTGGATACCTACCGAAAGGCGAACCGGAACCTTGCCGAACAGAGCCGACTTCTTGAAATCGTTCTCAACCACCTGCCGCTTGGCCTGTGCATTTTCGATTCGAGCCAGAGACTTGTCGTCTCCAACATTCGCTTCCAGCAATTGTTCGGGCTGACGGGAGATGACACGCAAGCCGGGACATCGATCAGTTCACTGATAGCGAAGATCGACGGACTGGAGAAGCAGGACGTCAAAGCCGCCAGTCACGAAAGCCGGCCAGATGCGGGGCGTATCCGCCGCCGCGAATGGGAGATGAATGACGGCCGTATCATTCAAAGCGTCGTCACCGTGCTTCCCGATGGCAGCAACATCTCCATCCATGCTGATATCACCGAAGACCGCAAGGCAGCCGATCGCATCGCGTTCCTGGCCCATCACGACCCCCTCACCGGCCTGCCCAACCGCATCCGGTTCCGTGAACAGCTGGACACGGCACTTGCCGCGCGCAAGGCCGACGATCAGATCGCGCTCATCCATCTCAATCTCGATCGCTTCAAGTCAGTCAACAACACGCTCGGCGTTTCGGCGGGCGACAAGATCCTGCGACAGGTCGCCGATCGTTTGCGCGCGCTTGCAGGCAAGAGCAATATTCTCGCACGCCTGGGATCCGACGAATTCGCCATCCTGCAACACGGGCGCGAGCAGCCGTGGAATGTCATGGCGCTTGCCGACCAGATCAGGCGCGAGCTCTCGGCGCCCTTCTTCCGCGGCGACAAAGCCGTCGAACTCAGCGTCTCCATGGGGATCGCCATATGCCCCAAGGACGGCACGGAGACCGAACTGCTGCTGAAACATGCCGGCGTCGCGCTGTCACATGCCAAGAGCGGCGGCAGACGCGGCGAACGCTTCTTCACCTCTGAGATGGAGGCGCAGCTCGAATCGAGGCGAGCGCTTGAAGCGGATCTGCGCAGGGCCATCCACAACGAGGAATTCGAGCTTCACTACCAACCGCTCTATGATATGGCCGAACGGCGCGTCTGCGGTTTCGAGGCCCTGCTTCGCTGGAACCACCCAACACGCGGCCGGATCGCGCCGTTGGAGTTCATTCCCCTCGCCGAAGAGGTCGGGCTTATCGTCGATATCGGGCGATGGGTGCTCAAGCGCGCCTGCATGGACGCCTCGACATGGCCCGCCGAGATCAAGGTTGCCGTCAACGTTTCGGCCATTCAATTTATCTCCAGCGATCTGGAAGACGATGTTTCCGCAGCGCTCGCGGAATCCGAACTCTCACCGGGGCGGTTGGAAATCGAGATCACTGAGAGCGTGCTGATGGAGAACCGCGACGAGGCGCTGCCGGTATTGCATGCGCTTCGTCAGCGCGGCGTTCACATCTCCATGGACGACTTCGGCACCGGTTATTCGTCGCTGAGCTATCTGAGCAGCTTCCCCTTCGACAAGATCAAGATCGACAAGTCCTTCGTCAACGACATCGTGGACAACAAGGAAGCCTTCGCGATTATGCGCGCCATCATTCTGCTCGGCGATGCGCTCGGCATGCGGGTCACCGTCGAAGGCGTGGAAACGGCGCAGCAGCAGGATCTGCTCGCTCAAGAAGCGTGCGACGAGATTCAGGGTTATCACATCAGTTCCCCCCGCCCCGCCTTCGACGTGCCTAAGATGCTCGCCGGCCCCCACGCAGATGGCAAAGCCCAGGCGGTGTGACACCGCATTGCGACTCGTCATAGCTGGCTTTAAGAGAGGCGGTCTCCGTCTACTCCTGGTGCGCACATGAAAGAGGCTCAGGCCTTCCGCCCTCACCAAACGCTTGCTGAAGCGCTTATCCCACATTCGCACGAAGGCGACGATGGTTCGCATGATCTCGCGCATATCCTGCGCGTGTTCAAGAACGCCATGCGCATCCAGGCAAGCGAAGGCGGAGATGGCCGCATTCTTGTCGCCGCGGTCTTGCTGCATGATTGTGTGGCCGTGGAGAAGAGCTCGCCGCTCAGAGCCCAGGCATCCGCGCTTGCGGCGGACAAGGCCTCTGGGGTGCTGGCCGAACTGGGATGGTCGAAGGACGATATCGCCGCCGTCGCCCATGCGATCCTGACCCACAGTTTCTCGGCCAACATCGAGCCAGAGACGCTGGAAGCTAGGATACTGCAGGATGCAGACCGGCTGGATGCGATCGGCATGGTGGGCGCGGGGCGTTGTTTCTACATCGGCGGGCGCATGGCATCGTCGCTTTACGACCCGCTCGACCCGGCTGGAAACGAACGACCGCTTGACGACCGGCGTTATGTCATCGACCATTTCCAAACGAAACTGTTCAAGCTGGCCGATGGGTTCAAGACGGCTGCCGGCCGCTCACTCGCGGCGGAACGCGACAAGAGGCTGCGGGATTTTCTCGACGCCTTCATGGACGAAATCTAGGAGGACTTACATGCGCGTCAGCGATCTCTTCATCTATCCGCTCAAGAGCGCCCGTGGCATCGCGCTTCGAAGCACCGAGATCAATGCCTTCGGCCTGCCCGGAGACCGGCGCGCGATGCTGATCAATCCTGACGGGAGCTTCATTACCCAGCGCGAAATGACGGATCTGGCGCGGCTCGATGTTCGGCAGGAAGCCACGGGCTTTCAGCTCGGCATGAACGGTGAAGAGCTGTTCGTTCCCCTGCCCGATGGCAGCGAGCGTACCGATGTCTCCATCTGGAAGTCGATCGTCAATGCGGCTATCGCCGACGACCAATCCAATCAAGTGCTCTCGCGCTGGTTCGGCAGAGACCTCAAGTTCGTGTTCTTCGACGACGACGCCAGTCGCATCGCGAGCCCGGAATGGGCGGGCGACGACACGCCGGTGACCTTCGCGGATGGTTACCAGATCCTGGTGACCACGACGGGATCGCTGAAGGCACTCAATGCCGATATCGAGGCGCACGGCGAAGGCAGCGTTGGGATGGAGCGGTTCCGGCCGAACATCGTCATCGACACGGACGAAGCCTGGCCGGAGGATCGCTGGGCGGCCATCGAGATCGGCGGCATCCGCTTCGATCTGGTGAAGCCGTGCGCGCGCTGCATCATGACCACGCAGGACCAGCAGACCGGTTCGCGCGAGGTTGCGAACCCGATGCCGGCCATGGGCCGCATCCGCATGTCGGCAGACCGCCGTGTCCCCGGCCCGCTGTTTGGCTGGAACGTCACGCCGCGCGCGGCTGGCGCTATCGCAATCGGCGATACGGTGAAAGTGCTCGACGAGCGGCCGGATGGATGGGCGTTCAAGGTGCGCAAGCGCGCCTGAACGGTGGGCTAAGCAGCGGCGGGCTTCAGCGCCTTGAGCGCGGCCTGCACGAAGCCCTCGCGGGCTGTCGACGGCTCCAGACCGCGCGGCTCATAGACATGGCGATGCAGGAAGAAGGCCGTCAGGCGAAATGCCTCGGACAGGCTGTCGAAATCGGCGGCCTGTCGCTTTTCCACGGATAGAAATGCCGGCAAGGCGAACATCCTGTCGGCCCAAGGCGCGCCGGCGTCGCGACTGACCGCGCGACCCGACTTTGGCGAGACATAGGCAAGATCGGCGCGGGTGCCGGTTGCGGCGCATTCGTTGAGATCCAGCCCAAAACCGAGATCGTTGAGCACGGCGAGTTCGAAGCGAACGAACAGCTCGCCCGCATCGGCTGGATTGTCGAGATTGTCGAGAATGACTTCCAGCGCCTCGAAGAGATGCGGATGCGGATCGCGCTCCGGCAGAAGCCTGAGCAATGCGCCCATGGCCTGCACGCCGTAAACCGCGGTCGCCGTTTCCATCAGCCGCGCGGCGCGCAGCGTGAGGGGCTCGATCTTGAACTCACCCATATGCTCATCGAGCCGCGCGCGCCAAGTGACCTCCACCTCATTGCCGGGCTGCAGCACCGGCTGCATGGCGCGCGAACGCCCGGATCGCACCATGCCCAGGTGACGGCCGCGATCCGGCGTCATCACCTCGGTGATGACGCTTGTCTCGCCATGGCGCCGAACGCCAAGAATGATTGCACGACCTTGCCACTGCATTGGAAATCGACCTTCCGACCACGCGCTATCCTAACGCATGGCGCGAGCCCTGTCATGAAAGCCGATCAGACCTCGGAGGGGAAAAGCCGGCGCAGGAAGTCCCGCATCGCGTCTTCGTCGAACGGCTTGACGAGGAGTGGCCTGTTTTGCAGGTCTTCGGGGAAATCCAGTGTGTCGGAGTAGCCGCTGACGAAGCCGAAGGGGATTTCGGCGGCGACCAGCCGGCGGGCGAAATCGAAACTCATGACCTCGCCGAGATTAACGTCAAGCAGGGCGAAATCATAGCTGTCGGCCTGGATCGCCTCATTGGCCTGCTCGACGCTGTTGCAAATATCGATGGTCTCGACACCGACGGCGCGCAGAATGTCTTCCGCCTCCATCGCGATGATCAAGCTATCCTCGAGAACCAGAACACGTCTTGCGACCATGATCAGAAAGCCCTCTTCCGGGCGCCGCCATCGACGCACCATGTATCCCAAAATCGCATTTCTACCCCTGACAACCCACGGCCTCAGCCGAGAATTTCACGCCGCCTATGCTTGCATAGCCGCTTTTTCAGTCCCGGTCGATATTAGCGAATCTCGACACAAGAATGGCTCGTGCTGGACATTATGGTCCGGCCCTGGAATTTGCATTTAAAAAAGACATAGATAGAACCGCTTAGAGGAAGGGGCGCACCCTTTCGTCGAGCCCGTCCCAGGCAGCAATTTTGGCGAGCGTCTCGCCATCCAGCACCTCGCAGGCTCGTTCCTGCCAGCGGATGAGATTGCGCGAAGCGAGCTTTTTCAAGGTCTTGTTGGTGTGCACGATCGAGAGGCCGAGCGTGTCGGCGATGTGCTGCTGGGTGATCGGGATGGCGCTGTGGCCGTTGAAGAGATTGAGCTGCTTGCCGCGCTGGTAGAGGAAGGCGATCAGGTAGGCGGCGCGCTCCAGCGCCGTGCGGCGACCGATGCTCAGGAGGTGTTCGTCGAGGATCCGCTCTTCCTGCGCCGCCATCCAGGTGATGTCGAAGGCAAGCGACGGATGCTTGTTGTAGAGCGTCATCAGCTTGTCGCGCTCGAAGACGCAGAGCGAAACCGGCGACAGCGCCTCGATCGAGTGCTGCATCTCGCCCATGATGGTGCCCTGGAGGCCGATCAGATCGCCGGGCATGATGTAGTTCAGTATCTGTCGCCGGCCGTCTTCGAGCGTCTTGTAGCGAAAGCCCCAGCCGGACAGCACCGTGAACAGGTGGGCGCTGTGGGCGCCTTCGACCAGGATCGTGGCACCCGCATCGGCCGCCAGCTCACCCTTCTTGAACTTGGAAATGAAGCCCAGCTCGTCGCCGGTGAACTCGCGGAAATGCGGCAGCGGCCGCAAGGGACACTGTTCGCAGGGTGTCTTGAACGAATGCGTCGGCCGTGATGTCGCCATGCGTGTCCCATAATCCAGAAAAAGCGGCGCCCCGAAATCGAGACGCCGCTTTTAAAGAACTCATCACTTGCAATTTTGTTCCATCGGCCCTTGAATTTTTCCAAGGAAACGAGGGACTTGCGGGGTCGTCGCGCAGCTTACTGGCGCGGGAATTCCAGGCCCATTTCGCGGAAGCGCTCGGGGTCGTCGCCCCAGTTCTCGCGCACCTTCACGAAGAGGAAGAGGTGTACGGTCTGCTCGAGAATTTCCGACAGCTCCTTGCGCGAGGCGGTGGAGATTGCCTTGATCGCTTCGCCGTTCTTGCCGAGAGCGATCTTTTTCTGGCTATCGCGCTCGACGTAAATCACCTGCTCGATGCGAACGGATCCGTCCTTGCGCTCTTCCCACTTCTCCGTCTCGACATGCGAGGCGTAAGGGAGTTCCTGATGCAGGCGCAGGAACAGCTTCTCGCGGGTGATTTCGGCCGCAAGCTGGCGCATCGGCAAATCGGAGATCTGGTCTTCCGGATAATACCACGGTCCCTCGGGAAGCGTCTTGGCGAGGTAGTCCATGACGTCGTCACAGCCCGAACCATTTTCGGCCGAGATCATGAAGGTCTGGTCGAAAGCGACGTATTCGTTGGCGGCCGAGGCCAGCGCCAGCAGATCTTCGCGCTTGACGCGGTCGATCTTGTTGAGAGCGAGGATCTTGCGCTGGGGCACATCCTTCAGGCTCTCGAGGATCTTCTCGGCATCGCCGCGCAGGCCACGCTCGCTGTCGATCAGGAGCATGATGATATCGGCATCCTTGGCGCCGCCCCAGGCGGAAGTCACCATGGCGCGATCGAGCCTACGGCGCGGCTTGAAGATGCCAGGCGTGTCCATGAAGACGATCTGGGCGTTGTCATGGGTGGCGATGCCGCGGATGACCGCGCGCGTCGTCTGCACCTTGTGGCTGACGATCGAGACCTTGGCGCCGACCAGGCGGTTCAGCAAGGTCGACTTGCCGGCATTGGTCGGCCCGATCAGGGCGACGAAGCCGGAATGCGTCGGGCCAGCGGGTTCAGCGGCGCTATCCGCGATGTCTTGTTCTTCGGTCATTGTTCCCGTCAATTTCCGGCAGACGATTTCTGCCAAATGCCTTCGCGTTCGAGCATTTTCGTTGCGGCCACCTGCTCGGCGGCACGCTTGGAGCGCTCGACGCCCGTTTCCGGCTTCACGCCGGCGACTTCGACCGTCACCGTGAAGCGCGGATCATGATCCGGTCCGGTGCGTTCTTCAACCCGGTAGTTTGGCGTCACGCCGAATTTGGCATGCGACCATTCCTGCAGTTCCGTCTTGGCGTCGCGCCTCGCGCCATCGGCGCGCACCGCCCGCTTTTCCCAATACTTCACGATGAAGTGGCGCGCGACCTCGAGGCCGGCATCGAGATAGATAGCGGCGATCAGGCTTTCGACGACGTCGGCGCGGACATTCATCATGCGCTTGCCGGTGAGCTTCTTCACGTCGGCACCGGTGCGGATATAGAGATGCAGGCCAAGCTCGTCGGCCACTTCGGCGCAGGTATCGGCGCTGACCAGCTGGTTCAGGCGGACAGACAGTTCGCCCTCGGTTGCCGTGCCAAAGGTTCTGAAAAGCATCTCGGCGACACACAGGCCAAGAACCCGGTCGCCAAGAAATTCAAGCCGTTCATAGTTCGCACCCTTCTGGGTGCGGGCGCTTGCATGCGTCAGTGCGCGATCGAGGCGCTCCTTCTCGGCGAATACATGGCCGATCAGCGCCTCGAGCTTTGTTCGGTCAGCCGCCGAAAGCGTCGGCGACTTGCTCATTCAACGCCCTTGAACAGTCGGTCCCAACGCATGTTGGAAGGCCACTTCCAGATTTCGCGGAAAGAGGTGTCGTTGCCGAGCGAGAAGAAGATGATGCTGGCGCGGCCGACCAGGTTTTCGGCCGGGACGAAGCCGACGTCGAAGCGGCTGTCGAGCGAGTTGTCGCGGTTGTCACCCATCATGAAGTAGTGACCTTCGGGAACGATGAACTCGCGAGTGTTATCGCCGCGCGATACCGGAGACTGGTCGAGCGTGTCGTAGGTCACACCGTTATCGAGGGTTTCGCGGAAAACCGGAACGTCCTGGCCCGGATCCTGCGCGTAATCGGAGTTGAACGTACCATCCGGCACCTTCGGAACAGCCTTGCCGTTGACGTAAAGTACGCCATCGGTGACTTGGATGTGGTCGCCGGGAAGACCAACGAGGCGCTTGATGTAATCGACATCGGGGTTCGGCGGGAAGCGGAAGACGACGACGTCGCCGCGCTTCGGCTCGCTTGCGAAGATACGGCCGCTGAACAGGTTCGGCGAGAACGGCAGGGAATACTTCGAGTAGCCGTAAGAAAACTTGTTGACGAAGATATAGTCGCCAACAAGAAGCGTCGGCATCATCGAGCCCGAGGGAATGGTGAATGGCTGGAACAGGACCGTGCGGATGACCATCGCCAAGACCAATGCCTGGACGATGACCTTGATATTCTCCCAGAGGGCGTTCGGCTTGGCTTGAACTTTTTCGGACACGCAGTCTATTCCTTCAGAGCGCCAAAACGGCGCAAGTCTTTAATCGGTTCTGTGTAGCGGCTTCGGCTGATTGCGGCAATGCCACGAACATTAAAAGCCAGACAGGTAACGGTCAGTTGCTCGGCGATCAGTCGCTCAGCGGCAGGGCCTCGATGATGACGAAGGCCTGAGCCAAGGGATAATCATCGGTAATTGTCAAATGGATGGCGGCGCGGTGCCCCGCCGGCAACATCCTCTGCAAAATCTCGCCGGCGCCGCCCGTCAGTTTCATCGTCGGCTTGCCGCTCGGGAGATTGACGACGCCCATGTCTTTCCAGAAGACACCCTGGGCGATGCCCGTGCCCAAAGCCTTGGAGCAAGCCTCCTTGGCAGCGAAACGCTTGGCATAGGAGGCAGCGCGGTTGGCGCGGCGATCGGATTTCTGCTGCTCGATCTCGGTGAAGCAGCGATTGGTGAAACGCTCGCCAAATCGCTCCAGCGACTTCTCCACACGCCTGATATCGATGAGATCGCTGCCGATACCGATGATCATACTGTTTCCTCAAGCGAAACGGGCTCAGCGACGCGCAGGCGGGCACGCTCGAGCAGACGGGCGCGGCGGCGTCCCTGGAAGCCCCTCACCGTGTAGAATGTCGCGAAATAGATGGCCACGGCGGTGACGGCTGCCGGCGGAAGCGAACCGATCAGCATCGGCTCCAGCACCGGGCGCCAGAGCTCGCTGAAGTGCAGTTCGTGGAAGAGTGCGGGAAGATCCACCGCATTGCCCTGCATCGTATCCTTGCGGCTCAGGAGCAGGTGTCCGATTTCCCAGGTAGTCCCCCAGATGAAGGGATAGGTCAGCGGATTGCCGAAGGCCGCGCAACCGAGAGCGGCGGCAACCATATTGCCTGACAGCAGATAGGTGATGACGAAGGCCATGATGAAATGGACGCCGATGAACGGTGTCCAGGACACGAAGATCCCGGCCGCAACGCCAACGGCCACCGCATGTGGCGATGCCCTCAGGCGAAGCACGCGCATCACGAGATAGCGCGGAGGCCTCAGGAATCCCTTTCGTGGCCAAAGCAGCTCACGCAGCTTTTCACGAAATCCAGCGGGTTTCCGACGACGAAATAACATGGCGCGTATGTAGTGCATGCCGCACAGGCCTGACAAGAGCGCCAGATCTCCTCAGTCGCTATTTGATGTGCGCCGACTGAGTATCTGCCGGGGCGTAACTCAAACGCCCCTTCCCACTTGCAAATCCGGTAACCGATTAACGGGTACGGAACAGACCACGGTCAACCTGACGCTGGCGATATTCGAGATCGATACGGTCGAACGAGCCGTTCAGGTATGCGGTTTCGCGTTCTTCAGCGCTCGGAGCGCGCAGGGCACGAGCGAACTTCTTGATCGGTGTAAACATTTGGATGCCTCTTTCTTTCAGTCACTTGTTGATGACCAGAAGATAGGCGGGCGGGCGTCTTTTTACCAACGCTCTAATACTCAGTCAGCCATGCGCACAACGCATATCTAGCCCCTCATCTGCGACAATTTGACCATAAAACGATCACATATTGTGCAAACGGGGTGCAGATGCGCCCGCTTTACTCGTAAAGCCGGCGCACAGTCGCAACGCAATCCAGCTCATTCAGCTGCGCAAGCAATTGATTCAACTGGCGAAGATCCCAAACTTCGACATCGAGCGCCATCTCCGTGAAGTCGGTGGCGACGCGAACCGTGTTGAAGACGCGGATGTTGACGTCGACATCGGCGACGGTGCGGGCAAGCTTGGCGAGCGTGCCGGGCTCGTTCAGCGCATTGACCAGGATGCGGGCCATGAAGCGCGACTTGTTGGCCTCGTCCAGATCCCAGCGCACGTCGATCCAGCGATCGGGCTGCTCGTCGAAGCGCTGCAGCACGGGCGACTGGATCGGATAGATCGTTATGCCCTTGGCGTTTTCGGTCGTGTTGGTGATGCCGACGATACGATCGCCGGGGACAGCACCTGTCGGCGCGAACTGCACGTCGATATTGCTGGAGATGCCACGGATCGGCACGGCTTCGGCATCGCCGAGCGCCTCAAGTCCATTCTGCGCATGCTCGGTTGCCTTGCCCTTATCCGGGATCTTGAAGATCATGCCGGTGGCGCTGCGAACATTGAACCAGCCATCGTCGCCCGAGGGCTTCGAGGTGATGCGCTCTTCCTGGTGATCGGGATAGACGGCACGCAAAACGTCGAGCGACGACATCTCGCCGCGACCGACCGAGGCAATCGCGTCCTCGACATCCTTCTGGCCGAGGCGGTGCAGCGCCGGCTTCATCGCTTCGCGGGAGAACACCTTGCCGGCGCGATCGAAGGTGCGCTCGAGAATGCGGTGGCCGAGGCCGGCATATTGCTTGCGGATGGCCATGCGGGTGGCGCGGCGGATGGCGGCGCGCGCCTTGCCGGTGACGACGATCTCTTCCCAGGCCGCCGGCGGCACCTGCACGCCGGAGCGGATGATCTCCACCTCGTCGCCATTCGCAAGGCGGGTGACGAGCGGCATGATGCGGCCGTTGATCTTGGCGCCAACAGTGGTGTCGCCGATGTTTGTGTGCACCGCATAGGCGAAGTCGATCGGGGTCGCGCCGCGCGGAAGCGCAATCAGCTTGCCCTTCGGCGTGAAGCAGAAGACCTGATCCTGGAACAGCTCGAGCTTGGTGTGCTCCAGAAACTCTTCCGGGCTATCACCTTCGGCCAGCGCCTCGATCGTGTGGCGGAGCCAGGAGTAGGCGTTGGATTCGCGCGAGAGGATGTCGCCATCGGCATTGGTGGCGCCGTCCTTGTAGAGTGTATGAGCGGCGATACCGAACTCGGCGATCTCGTGCATGCGCTTGGTGCGGATCTGCAGCTCGATGCGCTGGCTCGACGGGCCGACGATCGTGGTGTGCAGCGAACGGTAATCGTTCTGCTTCGGCGTCGAGATATAATCCTTGAAGCGGCCAGGGACGACGCGCCAGCGGGTGTGGACGATACCCAGACCACGGTAGCAGGACGGAATGTCGTCGACGATGATGCGGAAGCCATAGACATCCGACAGCTGCTCGAAGGAGAGCGACTTCGACTGCATCTTGCGGAAGACGGAATAAGGCTTCTTCTGGCGGCCCTTGACGTAGGCATTGGTCAGCCCATTGGCGACGAGCAGATCGCGCAGCTCGGTCTCGATCTTCTTGACCAGGCCTTCGTTGCGCCGCGACAGCTCCTCGAGCCGCTTGGTGACCGTATCGTAGGCCTCGGGGTTGATGTGGCGGAAGGACAGGTCCTCCAGCTCCTCGCGCATATCCTGCATACCCATGCGGCCGGCGAGCGGCGCGTAGATATCCATCGTCTCTTCGGAAATGCGGGCGCGCTTTTCCGGCGACATGTGGTCGAGGGTGCGCATGTTGTGCAGGCGGTCGGCCAGCTTGACCAGGAGGACGCGCACATCGTCGGAGATGGCAAGCAGCAGCTTGCGCAGGTTTTCGGCCTGCTTGGCCTTCTTGGTGACGAGATCGAGCTTCTTGATCTTCGTCAGACCCTCGACCAGGCGACCGATGTCTTCGCCGAAGAGTTCATCGATCTCGGCGCGGGTCGCGGTCGTGTCCTCGATCGTGTCATGCAGCAGGGCAACGGCGATCGTCGACTCGTCGAGATGCATGTCTGTGAGGATGGCGGCGACTTCGAGCGGGTGCGAGATATAGGGGTCGCCGCTTGCCCGCTTCTGCTGCCCATGCTTCTGCATGGCATAGACATAGGCTTTGTTGAGCAGGGCTTCGTTGGCGTCGGGCTTGTATTTCTGAACCCGCTCCACGAGCTCGTACTGCCGCATCATGCCGAAACCACTCCATCACAAAAGAAAAGCGCGCCAATCACAGATTGGCGCACGTGATACTCAATCATATGCCGAAGCAATAATGGCGCAAGATTGACGATTAGTAATCGTCGCTCTTTTCCGGCGGCACGAGACCTTCGATACCGGCCAGAAGCTCTTCTTCCGACATCTGGTCGAAGGTGATTGTCTCCGGAGCGTCTTCCTGCTCTTCGCCATCGGCCGTAGCCGCGGTGGTGATGAGGCTTGCCGGATCGGGCTCGGGCTCGTCGACTTCGACATGCTTCTGCAGCGAATGGATCAGGTCTTCCTTCAGGTCGTCGGGAGACAGCATCTCATCGGCAATCTCGCGAAGGGCGACGACCGGGTTCTTGTCGTTGTCGCGATCGATGGTGATCGAGGCGCCCTGGGAAATCAGCCGGGCACGGTGGCTGGCAAGCAGAACCAGCTCGAAGCGGTTCTCAACTTTGTCAATGCAATCTTCTACTGTGACACGGGCCATTGCCTGTCCTTTACGGTCGGGATCTCGGGATTAGCACGGCGATACAATTAAAAGCAGGCGAATTCAAGTTTTTAGTGAAGCGGCCCTCCGAGCCTGTGGGAACTTTCTAATTTTAGAGGTTTCCACCAAAAGTTGCTTGGAATATGGCGAATCCTGCCCTAAATCTGACTTATATGAATAGTTCATAAAGTAAGAATTGTTCTGAATTTTTCAGATAACCCATTGTTTTCGTGGGCTATCTGCAGCCGCATATTAGATTACTCAAAGTGGATTGGTACGCGATGTTCGACCCGCGAGAAAAAATTGCACTTTTCATTGATGGCGCCAATCTCTACGCGGCGTCCAAGAGTCTCGGCTTTGATATCGACTACAGAAAACTTCTGAAAGCCTTCCAGAAGCGCGGATATCTGCTGCGCGCCTACTATTACACGGCCCTGATCGAGGACCAGGAATATTCCTCGATCCGCCCGCTGATCGACTGGTTGGATTACAACGGCTACAAGGTCGTGACCAAGCCGGCCAAGGAATTCACCGACTCCATGGGCCGCCGCAAGATCAAGGGCAACATGGATATCGAACTCGCGATCGATGCCATGGAGCAATCCGAAACCGTCGATCACCTGGTGATCTTCTCCGGCGACGGCGATTTCACGACGCTGGTCGAAGCGCTGCAGCGCAAGGGCCGCAAGGTCTCGATCATCTCGACGATGGCAACGCAGCCGCCGATGATCGCCGACGATCTGCGCCGCCAGGCCGATCACTTCATCGACCTCTTGTCCCTGAAGAGCGAAATCGGCCGCGACCCTTCCGAGCGCCCTGCCCGTCCGGTCGAGCCTGCGGCATCCAGCGACTTCGAAAGCTGACGCGAGCAACCAATGCTCCAAAAGAAAACCGCGGCATTTGCCGCGGTTTTGATTCAGGCCGCTATCTGATCAGCCATTGTCCTTGAGAAGCCGGCTCTTCTGCCGGTTCCAATCGCGCTCTTTTTCAGACTCGCGCTTGTCGTGCAGCTTCTTGCCCTTGGCGAGCGCCAGTTCCATCTTCGCGCGGCCGCGATCGTTGAAATAGATCTTCAGCGGAATGAGTGTCATGCCTTCGCGGTTGATGCCGGCACGCAGACGGTTGATCTCGCGACCCGACAGCAAGAGCTTGCGGCGGCGGCGCGGCTCGTGGTTGAAGCGGTTGGCCTGCAGATATTCCGGAAGATAGGAATTGATCAGCCAGATCTCACCGCCCTCGTCCGACGCGTAGGATTCGGCGATATTGGCCTTGCCCTCGCGCAGCGACTTGACCTCGGTGCCCATCAGCACCAAGCCAGCCTCGTAGGTATCGACGATCTCGTAGTTGTAGCGCGCCTTGCGGTTTTCGGCGACGATCTTCTTGACGACGCGCTGGCTGCCTTTGGGGGCCATGACAAATTCCAATTGCTCGGGGGCGCGATATCCGCGCCCGCACTTCTCGGCTTTATGTAGAGGCGCGGCCCATCTTTGTGAAGGCCGCGCGTTTCATCGGTTCAGCAGGCTATCAGTTCAGAAGGCCGGCGTGACGCAGCGCAGCGTCTAGTGCCGCTTCCGTGATTGCCTCCAGCGAGGAGACCAGCGGCGAACGGACCGTACGGTTCATGCCGCGGATCTTCGAGAGGCCGTACTTGGCGCCACAGAGGCCCGGCTCCAGGAAGATCGCCTTGTGCAGCGGCATCAGGCGGTCCTGATATTCGAGCGCCTTGGCGAACTCACCAGCCAGCGTCGCGGCCTGGAACTCGGCACAGAGCCGCGGGGCGACATTGGCGGTCACCGAAATGCAGCCGACGCCGCCATGCGCGTTGAAGCCGAGCGCGGTTGCGTCTTCACCGGAAAGCTGGCGGAAATCCTTGCCGCAGGTGATGCGCTGCTCGGAAACGCGCTCGATCTTGCCGGTCGCATCTTTCACGCCGACGATGTTGCCGTATGCCTTCGCAAGCGCGCCCATGGTTTCCGGCGTCATGTCGATGACCGAACGGCCCGGAATGTTGTAGATGTAGATCGGCAGCTTGATGGCTTCGGCGACAGCGGCGAAATGGGCGTAGAGGCCCTTCTGCGTCGGCTTGTTGTAGTAAGGCGTGACGACGAGAACCGCGTCGGCACCGGCCTTTTCGGCGTGCTGAGCGAGTTCGACGGCTTCACGGGTGTTGTTGGAGCCGGCACCCGCCATGACGGGAACGCGCTTGGCGGCCGCCTCGATACAGAGTTCAACCACGCGTTTGTGCTCGGCATGCGACAGGGTCGGGGATTCGCCGGTCGTTCCGACTGGAACGAGACCGCTGCTGCCTTCCTTGATCTGCCAGTCGACATGGGCGGCGAAGGCCGCTTCATCCACAAGGCCAGCATCGGTGAAAGGCGTGACGAGTGCGGGAATGGATCCCTGGAACATGCAGAACTCCTTACGACCGCAATCCATGCTTCGGCCGCATTCCTTGAATACGAAGGAGCGCACCATAGTGCGCCAAAAAGGGTCCGACAAGCGCGCACAGCTTCGTTGCAACAAATTCCGATCGCAAATGTGAATGAAATTGAAGGGCTTCGGTAAGGTTTCGTTAATATGCGTCCCAGCAAATGGATGGACGCGTTTCCGTTGCGAGTATCCCTGATGAAAAGAGCTGTTCTGATCCTGTCCGCGCTCGGCCTGACGGCTGCCGCATGGGGCACATTTGCCGCGCAGCTCCCAGGCGAAGACGCGCCCGTTCCAGACGTCCGGCCGATCGGCTACATGCCGCAGACCTCGCTGCCGGAATCGATGACGACAGGCGCGATACCGCGTAGCCAGGCAATCGCCCCCGTCAGCAGCGACCTGAAGACTGGCCTCGACGCGCTTTCCGCCAGGGACCCGATGCAGGCGATCTCGATCCGCGACGGCATGGCGCAGGGCACGCTCGACCGGCACATTTTGACCTGGGCGATCGCCGTCTCTGGACAGAAGGGCGTCCCCTCGGTCGAGATCGCTACTGCTGCCCAGGAATTGAAGGGCTGGCCCGGGCTGGCAAAGCTGCGCATCTATTCGGAGCGCGCGCTCTATGACGAAAACCCCTCGCCCTCGGCCGTTCTCGCGGCCTTCGGCGAAACCGCCCCTGAGACGACTTCCGGCGCGATGATCCTGTCACGCGCACTTGTCGCCACCGGCAAGCAGCAGCAGGCGGCGAAATACATTCGCAAGGTCTGGCGCGGCGAGACGCTGGACAAGGCAACGGAAGACAAGATCCTGGCCGAATTCGCCGGCCTGCTGACCGTTGCCGACCACAAGGCGCGCATGGAATACCTGATGTATCGCAACCGCACGGTGCAGGCCAAGCGCTTCGGCGATCTCGGGCAGGCGCAATCGCTTTACAAGGCATGGGAAGCCGTCGCCAACAAGGCGCCGAACGCAGGCGCGCTTCTTGCCGGCGTCGACGGCAAGTGGAATGGCGATCCTGGCTATCTCTTCGCGCGCATCGAATATCTGCGCAAGCAGGAGAAGTATCCCGAAGCCGCCAAGCTTCTCCAGCAAATGCCGCGCGAGCGCGACGAACTCGTCAATGCCGGTGAATGGTGGAACGAACAACGCATCGTCAGCCGCGGGCTGGTCGATCAGGGGCAGTTCAAGCTCGCCTATGGCATCGTTTCGAAATACGCGGCGACGACGCCGACCGATATCGTCGAGGCGGAGTTCCATGCCGGCTGGTACGCGCTGCGCGGGCTGCAGGACCCGACGACGGCCCAGGCCCATTTCCGCAAGATCCTCGACTTCTCGAACGGCCCGATTTCCGTGTCGCGCGCCTACTACTGGATGGGACGCTCGGCCGAGGCGGGCGGTGCCGGCAAGGCCGCCGAGTTCTATGCCAAGGCCGCGGGCTATCCGACGACCTTCTACGGCCAGCTTGCAGGCGAGAAGCTTGGCCGCAAGACGATCAATGTCAGCTACCCCTCGCCAAGCCCGGCGGATCGGCAGCGCTATCAGGCGCGCGAGGCGGTGCAGGCCATCGCCCGGCTCGACGCAGCCGGCCATGGCTGGCGCGCCAACGCACTTTATCTGGCGCTCGGCGAACAGATGCAGAGCCCAGGCGAACTCGCGATCCTCTCCGCGCAGGCCGAGCGATCCGGCGACCACCATCTGTCGCTGCAGATCGGCAAGAGCGCCTATGCGCGCGGCGTCGATGTCGCGGCACTTGCCTTCCCGATCGGCGTCATTCCCGGCACCGCCAACATCTCGGGCTCAGGCAAGGCGCTCGCCTACGCGATCGCCCGACAGGAAAGTGCCTTCAATCCGACTGCCGTTTCCGTCGCCGATGCGCGCGGGCTGCTACAAATCCTGCCGGGGACGGCCAAGGCCGTCGCCAAGCGGCACAACATCGCCTATTCCAAGGACAAGCTGACCGCAGACGCCGGCTATAACGCGACGCTCGGCGCGCATTATCTCGGCGAACAGATCGACGCCTTCGGCGGCTCCTACATCATGACCTTCATCGCCTACAATGCCGGGCCGAAGCGCGTCCCGGAATGGATCGGCCGCTATGGCGATCCGCGCGGAAAATCGATCGACGCCGTCGTCGACTGGATCGAACGCATTCCCTTCCCCGAGACACGCAACTATGTGCAGCGGGTGATGGAGAATTACGAGGTCTACAAGGCCCGCCTCGGTCAACCCGCCAGCATTCAGCAGGACCTGATCGGCGGACGCAACGCTTCCTGAAGGCCGAGTTTGCCTGACAGGGTAGTGCGCGGTAGTCTCTTCTCGTCAAGGCGGGGAGAGACGATGAACAATACGAACAGCCAAGCCTTTCAGGACCGGACTTACCTATCCAGCGATGGCCTTACGCTGCATCTGCGGGACTATGATCCAGCCCCTGAAGCGGCTGGAGATAGGCTGCCGGTGATCTGCCTCCCCGGCCTGACGCGGAATTCCCGCGATTTTCATCAACTGGCTCTGATCCTGTCACGGGATCCGGTCACCCCAAGACGCGTCATCGCGCTTGATTACCGAGGGCGCGGTCTCTCCGACTGGGATGAGAACAAGGCGAATTACAATCTCGCCGTCGAAGCCCGCGACGTCATCGAAGCCTGCACATATCTCGACATCGGCCGCGCCGCTTTCATAGGCACCTCGCGCGGCGGATTGATCCTGCACCTGCTTGCCGGGTTGAAACCCGATCTGGTCGCGGCGGCCGTTCTCAATGATATCGGCCCGGTCATCGAGGCCGAGGGCTTGATGAGAATTCGCGATGATCTCAACACGGCACGAATGCCGCGCGATATGAAGGAAGCGGCGGCGTTGCTGGAGCAGCGGCAAGGCGCCGACTTCCCTGCCCTCTCGGATGCCGATTGGGCGGAGATGGCGACGGCGATCTATCGCGATGTCGATGGACAACTCGTGCCCGACGTCGATCCGGTAATTGCCAAGCAACTGTTATCGATCGATTTCACGAAGCCGGTGCCGGATCTCTGGGCGCAATATGAGAACTTCGAGCCACTACCGCTAATGGCTGTTCGCGGGGAGAATTCAGCGTTGCTTTCCGAAAGCACGCTAACAGCGATGGCCGGCAGGCATGCTGGTCTCAAGATCATCAGAGTTCCGGGCCAGGGTCACCCACCCCTGCTTCATCTAGAGCCGGCACTTTCGGCTATGCGGAATTTTCTCGCCGCAATCTAGCACGCGGATCACTAGCGCGCCGGGCCGCGGCTTCAGGCAAGAAACCTCCTTGAGGCTATGCGTACGCAACACCAAGAATGCAAAAAGCCCGGTTCTTGCGAACCGGGCTTTCCTGATTAGACCGAAGTCAGATCAGATTAGAATGCACGCTGCAGACGGAAGTAACCGGTCCAAGCGTCGTCGGAGTCCGTGGAAGACGCATGGTCCTGCCACTGTACCGAAGCCTTAGCGTAGAAGTTTTCTACGATCTGGTAGTCGAGCGTCACGCCAGCCTTCCAAACGTCCTGGTCCGAGAAATCGGTAACCGAAGCTGCGTTAGGACCGTTCTTGATGTTGTCGAAGTACTGAACAGCCGGGGTGATCTTGAACTTGTCGGTTGCCTGAATTGCGTATTCAGCAGCAACAGTCCATTCAGACTCTTCGAAGTAGGCGTTCGGGCCAGAAGCCCAAGCAGCTGCAAGGCCGAGGGTGCCCGGGCCGATTGCAACGGTAGCCATACCACGGATTGCACCTTCTTCGGTGTCCGTGTCGTAGCCGCCGATCAGCTGGTAGCTGAATGCGCCAGCCTTGCCACCGATGCCGGCAGCGATGCCAACGTCGTTGGAGGTTTCGCCGAGAGACGTGTGGATCGCGTCTTCCAGTTCGTCAACCGAGATACCAGCGTAGAAGTCGCCAGACTCATACTGATAACGGATCGAGTTGTGGAGCGTCGAGTTCGAAGCGAGCGAGTCGGTTTCGCCAGACAGGCCATCGTCCCACCAGCTGTAGAACAGACCAGCGCGGAAGCCAGCGATGTCGATGTAAGCCGAGTCGAGGTAAGAGGACTGGCTAGAAGCGTTGTCAGCGTCCGTCTGCAGAACGATGACGCCGGTCAGCGGGCCGTACTCGGTGTCGCTCTTGGCGGTGAACTGAACGTTACCACGGGTGAACGAATCCCAGTCAGAGTTGCCGCCTTCGCCACGACCAACATCAACCTGGAAACGGATGTAACCTTCGATCTTCAGGCAGGTTTCCGTGCCCGGGATGTAGAAGTAGCCGGTGCCGTATGCGTCGCAAACGCGAACGTATTCTACTGCTTCCGGTTCAGCTGCAACAATCGCGTCAGCAGCCTGAGCGCCGGATACAACTGCCAGAGCAGCTGCGGAGCCGAGAAGTAGGCTCTTGATGTTCATATTGACCTCCAATTCAAAGTTTCGATCGGATCCGGGTTTTCGCCGTTTTGGCAGCGTTCCCTGCCCCGTCACCGTGTTTCAAGAAGTCGGACGATCAACCGCCCTCGCTTCCGAAGTTGAAAATACAAGACCCGGCCTGTCACGCAATCACCAACTTGTGCGATTGGGGGATTTACGACAGCCTTCCGTATGCGCTGTTGCTGAAAGGTCACAAATACGACATGCGGCCATTCCGTTTCTTTATACTTCGTTAAGAAAGCCCTGGTTTTGCGGGGGTTTAGTGCCAAGCGGCAGCACGGCGGAACCCGGCGATGTGCCACATTGGTACCGTTTTCCGGCCAGATTCGGCGGGATAGCCAAGGATTTTAGCAGGCGAACAAATAAGCCGCGTGACAGATCGGCGAAGACCGCCGGTGGAATCGCTTGTGAAGCGTCGGATGATTCTCAAAGCGATTCTACGCGGCGCTGTCATCGTCGTGTCATGTCGATGATGACAAGGTCCGCCGCGCGCAAAGACGCGCTCGCATGAACACATATGTTCGATGCAAAAATCACTGAAATGTCTGTTTGGAAAATCCGCTGAGCTAGGAAGCGGCAACAGTGCGTCCGGATCGGACAATTGGGATGATGGCGGAGAAGATGGGATTCGAACCCACGATACCCTCTCGGGTATACTCCCTTAGCAGGGGAGCGCCTTCGACCACTCGGCCACCTCTCCGGTCGAGAGCCTGATAGAGTCATTCGCTGGGGGACGCAAGCGCTTTTTCGGCTTTGCCCCTGAAGAAAAAGCCGGCTTATTTCTAAGCCAGCAATTGCTTCAGATCGGAAGACCCATCGGCGAGGATGGACTTGTCGGGGTTTATGCCGAGTTCCAGCATCTTCTTGCCGCTGACATAGGCCTTGGCATCGTTGATCGCATCGACAGCGATGAACTTGCCGGATTTGAAGTACCAGATCGAATGCGCGCCTTCGCGCGCGCCGGGGCGGAGCAGCGTTTCGTCGTAGCCGAGATTGAAGCCGGCGATCTGGAGTTTCACATCATATTGATCGGACCAGAACCAGGGCTTCGGCTCATAAGGCGCGCTGCCGCCGGCGATGATGGCGGCGGCCGCGTCGGCCTGGTCGACGGCGTTCTGCACCGATTCGAGACGGATGCGCCCACCCTGCCAGGGAAGAGCCGCGCAATCGCCGGCGGCGAAGATCGAAGGGTCGGAGGTGCGCGCGAATTCATCGACGACAATGCCGTTCGCGACTTCGAGACCCGATTCCTTGGCGAGCTGGTCGTTCGGCGTCACGCCGATGCCGACGATGGCGAAATCGATATCGATGATCGAGCCATCGGAGAGTTCGGCGCCGACGAGCTTGCCGTCGCGGCCGATCAGATGCTTGAGGCCGGTCTTTTCGCGAATCTGTACGTCATGCTCTTCATGGATGACGCGCATGATATCCGCGGTCTCCTTGGCGGCGACACGCTGGAGAATGCGGTCGGCCATTTCGATGACGGTGACTTCAAGGCCCAGATGGCGGGCAACGGCAGCCGCCTCGAGGCCGATATAACCGCCGCCTATAATAAGGACGCGGCGGCCTGGACGCATTTCGGCGGCCAGAAGATCGGCGTCGCGCTTGTCGCGGGCGACATAGACACCTTCGAGATCGCCACCAATCGCCGCCGGCAGGCCACGCGGGGTGGAGCCAGTCGTCAGCGCCAGCGTGCCGTAATCGATGGTGGAGCCATCTTGGAGCAGAACCTGCTTCTTGTCGCGCTTGATCTGCTCGACCCATGTGGAGAGACGAATCTCGACGTCGTTGTCGATGAACCACTGCTCCGGGCGAAACAGCAGGCGGTCGAAGCTCATTTCGCCGAGCAAATACTTCTTGGTGAGCGGCGGGCGCTGATAAGGCAGCACGTCCTCGGCGCCAAGAATGGTGATGGGCCTGGTATCCTTGAGCGCGCGCAGCTTGGCCGCCATTTCAAAGCCTGCCTGACCCGCGCCGATAATCACCAATCTGTCCGTCACGATATCGCTCCCGCATTCACTGTATCGAGCAAAGGCCTATCCCCTGCCCCTTGCGTCGTCAACCGGAGCGGAGCGCCGTCAGGCGATCTCGATCCAGCGGCGCTGGTGATAGGACTCTGCCATGGCGTGAACAGACTTTTCTATCCTAAGACCGTCTTCGAATGTGACGATCACCGACGGCTCACCGGAAATCGCACGAATGAGTTCGCGGCATTCAATGATCTTCAGATCGTTGAAGCCGAGGCCATGGCCTGGCGCGGGAATGAACCGGTCATAGGGATGGTGGGCGGGGGCGGCCAGGATCTTGCGGAAGCCCTGCTCGCTGCCGCAGCCATCGGCGTGATAGAGCTCGAATTCATTCATGCGCTCCTGATCGAAGGTGATCGCGCCTTTCGACCCGAATATCTGCAACGCGATTCTTCCCTTTCGACCCCAGGCAGCGCGGTTGGCCATCAACACGGCGGAGATGCCGCCCCCAAAACGCATCAGCACATTGGCCGCGTCGTGATTCTCGACCGGTCGCCGACCACCGTCCTTCATGGGGCGATCGGCATAGGGCTTTGCCATATCTGTCACCACGGCTTCGACATGGCCGAAGAGGTACCAGAGCAAAGACAAAGGATGGACGGCGAAATCGTCGAGCGCGCCATAACCGGCCGACAATTCGCTCTTCCAATAAAAGAGCGCGTCCGGATCGGCCATGAAGTCCTCGTCCATCTCGACGCGGATATGATTGACCTGCCCTATGGCACCTTCGCCGATCAGCGTCTTGATGTGGCGAATGATCGGGTTCTGGATATAGTTGTAGCCGAGCACGGCCACCTTGCCGGAGCGCCTGGCAGCATCCAGCATGCGCTCGGCATCAGCAAAGGCGGGCGCCATCGGTTTTTCGCACCAGACGTGCTTTCCTGCTTCGAGCGCTGCAATCGCCATCTCGGGATGAAACTGGTTCGGCGTGGTGACCGAGACGACATCGACATCGGGGTCGGCGATCAGCTGGCGCCAGTCCCCCGTCGCCTTTTCAAAGCCGAATTCCGAGGCGCGCGCATCGGCGAGATCCCTGTTCGCCTCCGCCAGATGCACGAGGCGGGGACGCCCGACATCGCCGAAGACGGTCTTGACCGCATTCCATGCAAGCGCGTGGCACTTGCCCATATAGCCCGTGCCGATCAAGCCGACGCCCAATGACTTCATGATATCCTCCCGCTCCGAGAATGATTTTGGAATGCTTGGACCATTTTGACAAGACGGGCTGGCGAGCCCAGAAGCAGGTGAAAGCCATCAAACAGCGGAAAAGGCTCGATATTTCTCACATAAAAAACAAATATGCCGGCGAATGGAAATCATCTATGGTCGGGAAACTGGAATATACGTTTCATTTTCGGATCAGCACATGGATAACGACCCCAAGGCCCCCTCTCGCGTTCCCAGGGATTTCGAGAGCCTGCGCAGCACGATCATCGAGCGCAAGGCGACCATGCCGAAGCGGCTGGCGCAGGTGGCTGCCTTCGCGCTGGCCAATCCCGACGAGATCGCCTTCGGCACGACGGCAAGCATCGCGTCTGCTTCCGAGGTTCAGCCATCGACGCTGGTGCGGCTTGCGCATCACCTGGGATATGAGGGTTTTTCCGACCTGCAGAGCATTTTTCGCGAGCGGCTGCGCGACCGGACACTGACTTACGAAGAGCGGTTGGTGACGCTGGAGCAATCGGGTGGCGAGGACGAGGACGCCAATCTGCTTTCCGGCTTCATCTCGGCCGCCGGCCAATCGATCAACCGGCTGGCAGCGACCGTTCAGTCGGACACCTTCAGCAAGGCGGTCGATATTCTGGCGGCGGCCGATACCATTTATCTGATCGCCAAGCGCCGCTCCTATCCGCTGACAGCGCATATGAGTTACGCCTTCTCGAAGCTCAATATCCGCCACCAGATCGTCGCGTCCCCCAATGGGGTCGATGCCGAGACCGTCCAGTTCGCCACGCCGAAAGATGCGGCGATCGCGGCGAGTTTTTCGCCCTACGCCGCTGAAAGCCTCGGCCAGGCGGAGATGCTGAAGGAGCGCGGCGTACCTGTTGTCGTGATCACCGATTCGGCCTTCTCGCCGCTCGCCACCAGCGCCGCCTGCTGGTTCGAAGTGGCGGAGGCCGACTTTGCCGGCTTCCGCTCGCTTTCGGCATCGATGGCGCTCACCATGGCGCTGCCGGTGGCCATCGCCGAGCGGCGGCGAAAGCTGGGACAGCCAAAATCCAAAAAAGCAAAAATGGAATAAACATTCTGAATTGACATTAAATCGGAACCGATGTTTCATCGATTGATATCACCGGCGGACATCCACGCCGGATTGAAAATGATCGGGAGGACATGATGGCAGAACCAAATCCGGGCACACAGCCGGGGCTGTCGCTTGATGTGATCACCATCGGCCGCTCGTCGGTCGATCTCTATGGCCAGCAGATCGGTTCCAAACTCGAAAACATCGCGTCCTTCGCCAAGTCTGTCGGCGGCTGCCCGGCGAATATCGCGATCGGCACGGCGCGCCTCGGCCTGAAGTCAGGCCTGATCACCCGCGTCGGCGATGAGCAGATGGGCCGCTTCATTCGCGAGCAATCGGCACGCGAGGGTGTAGCAACCGACGGCATCGTGACCGACAAGGGGCGCCTGACGGCGCTGGTGCTTCTGGCGGTCGAGGCCGAAGGCGTCTCGCCGATGATCTTTTATCGCTCCGACTGCGCCGACATGGCGCTTGAGGAAGGCGATATCGACGAAGCCTATATAAAGTCGTCGCGCGCGGTGCTGGTTTCGGGAACGCATTTCTCGCGGCCGAACACGGAAGCGGCGCAACGCAAGGCGATCCGTATCGCCAAGGCCAACGGCCGCAAGGTGATCTTCGACATAGACTATCGTCCGAACCTCTGGGGCCTTGCCGGCCACGCCGAAGGCTTCGAACGCTATGTGAAATCCGACCGCGTGTCCTCCAAGATGAAGGAGACGCTGCCGCACTGCGACCTGATCGTCGGCACGGAAGAAGAGATCCTGATTGCATCGGGCGCCGACGACGTGCTCGGCGCGCTGAAGGAAATCCGCCGCCTGTCGCCTGCAACCATCGTCTTGAAGCGCGGCGCCATGGGCTGCATCGTCTATGACGGGCCGATCTCGGACGATCTCGAAGCCGGCATTGTCGGCGAAGGCTTTCCGATCGAGGTGTTCAACGTGCTCGGCGCCGGCGATGCCTTCATGTCCGGATTCCTGCGGGGATGGCTGAAGGATGAGCCGCTGAAGACCTGCGCGACCTGGGCGAATGCCTGTGGCGCCTTCGCGGTCTCCCGCCTCCTTTGCTCGCCGGAATATCCGACCTGGGCGGAACTCGACTTCTTCCTGAAGAACGGCAGCAAGCATCGGGCACTGCGCAAGGACGAGGCGATCAACCACATTCATTGGGCCTCGAACCGCAAGGGCGACATCCCGCTGCTGATGGCACTCGCCATCGATCACCGCTCGCAGCTGACAAGCGTCTGCGACGAGCTCGGTGTCGACTACAAGCAGATCGTCGCCTTCAAGCGGCTCGCGGTCGAAGCCGCGGCGCGCGTCGCCGATGGCCGCAGCGGCTATGGGATGCTGATCGACGAGCGTTTCGGGCGCGATGCCTTCTTCGACGCGGCGACCAAGAATTTCGCCTGGATCGGGCGCCCCGTCGAACTGCCCGGCTCGAAGCCGCTGCGTTTCGAGTTCAGCCAGGATATCGGCTCGCAGCTGGTCGAATGGCCGCTCGATCATTGCATCAAGTGCCTGTGCTTCTATCATCCCGACGATCCCGCAGAGCTGAAGAGCGAACAGCAGGAGAAGCTGCGGACGCTATTCGAGGCGGCACGCAAGGTTGGCCGCGAGCTTTTGGTCGAGATTATCGCCAGCAAGAACGGGCCGCTGACCGACGACACCATCTCGACGGCGATGGAAGAACTCTATGCGCTCGGCATCAAGCCGGACTGGTGGAAGCTGGAACCGCAGGCATCGAGTGCGGCGTGGAAGAAGATCGACGCCGTCATCGCCAAGAACGACCCCTGGTGCCGCGGTATCGTGCTGCTCGGGCTGGAGGCACCGGCGGACGAGCTGGTGAAGGGCTTCGAGGCGACGCTGGCAGCACCTTCGGTCAAGGGCTTTGCCGTGGGACGCACGATCTTTTCGGATGCGGCGCGGGCCTGGCTGTCGGGCAAGATCAATGACGAGCAGGCGGTCGCCGACATGGCCGGACGCTTCCGTGAACTGACCGAGGCGTGGTTGAAAACACGCGGGCTAGCTTCTTAATTACGAATGGACTCCTCCTCAGCCCGGTGCATTAGGCGAGCCGTTGGGGAGGGGAAAACGGATACGAGAATTGCGGGAGGAGCCTTATGGGCAAGACTGTACGATTGACGATGGCGCAGGCCGTCACCCACTTTCTGAAGAAGCAGATGACCGTCATCGACGGCAAGACGGTGCCGATCTTCGGCGGCGTCTGGGCGATCTTCGGCCATGGCAATGTCGCGGGCATCGGTGAAGCGCTCTATCAGGTGCGCGGCGAGCTGACGACCTATCGCGCGCACAACGAACAGGGCATGGCGCATGCCGCGATCGCCTATGCCAAGGCGAGCTTCCGCCAGCGCTTCATGGCCTGCACGACATCGATCGGCCCCGGTGCGCTGAACATGGTGACGGCGGCGGGCGTGGCGCACGTCAACCGCATCCCCGTGCTCTTTCTCCCAGGCGACGTCTTCGCCAACCGCGCGCCGGATCCGGTGCTGCAGCAGATCGAGGATTTCGGCGACGGGACGGTTTCGGCCAACGACGCCTTTCGCCCAGTCTCGCGCTATTTCGACCGCATCACCCGGCCGGAACAGATCATTTCGGCGCTGAAGCGCGCCATGCAGGTGCTGACCGATCCTTATGATTGCGGTCCGGTTACACTGTCGCTTTGCCAGGATGTGCAGGCGGAAGCTTTCGATTATCCCGAGAGCTTCTTCGAGGAGCGCATCTGGACCACGCGGCGCCCTCGCCCCGATGCGGACGAGCTGGCGAATGCCATCGCGCTGATCAAGAAAGCCGAAAAGCCTGTCATCATCGCCGGCGGCGGTGTGCTCTACTCGCAGGCGACGAAGGAGCTGACGGAATTCGCGGATGCGCACGGCATTCCCGTTGTCGTCACGCAGGCGGGCAAATCGGCTATCGACGAGCGGCATCCGCTGGCGCTTGGTTCGGTCGGTGTCACCGGCACATCGGCGGCCAATGCGCTTGCGGAAGAAACCGATCTGCTGATCTCCGTCGGCACACGCTGCCAGGATTTTACGACCGGTTCGTGGGCGCTGTTCAAGAATGAGAAGCTCTCCATCCTCGGCCTCAACATCGCCGCCTACGACGCCGTCAAGCATGACGGGCTTCCGCTGGTGGCGGATGCGCGCGAAGGTTTGAAGGCGATCTCCGAGGGGCTTTCCGGCTGGAAGGCTCCGGCAGCACTGGCGGCGAAGGCCGAGAAGGAAAAGAAGATCTGGACGGAAGCCGCCGCCAAGGCGATGGCGACCACAAACGCTGCGCTTCCTTCCGACGCCCAGGTGATCGGCGCGGTCACGCGCACCATCGGCGGAGAGAACGCGATCGCGCTTTGCGCGGCGGGCGGCCTGCCTGGCGAACTCCACAAGCTCTGGCCGGCCACCGTGCCAGGCAGCTACCACATGGAATATGGCTTCTCCTGCATGGGCTACGAGATCGCCGGCGGCCTCGGCGCCAAGATGGCGCATCCCGACAAGGATGTCGTCGTCATGGTCGGCGACGGGTCCTACATGATGCTGAACTCCGAGCTCGCGACCTCGGTGATGCTGGGCCTGAAGCTCAACATCGTCCTCCTGGACAACCGCGGCTACGGCTGCATCAACCGGCTGCAGATGGGCACCGGCGGCGCCAACTTCAACAATCTGTTGAAGGACTCCTATCACGAGGTGATGCCTGACATCGACTTCCGCGCGCATGCCGAGAGCATGGGAGCGATCGCGGTCAAGGTGTCCTCGATCGCCGAGCTTGAGCAGGCGATCGTCGATTCGAAGAAGAACGATCGGACCTCTGTGTTCGTGATCGATACGGATCCGCTGATCACGACGGAGGCCGGTGGGCATTGGTGGGATGTGGCCGTGCCGGAAGTGAGCTCGCGCGAGGAGGTCAACAAGGCTCGCGCCAACTACGTGAAGGCGCGTGAAGCGCAGCGGATTGGGTGATTTGAGACGTTAGAGTGCGGAGCCCCCTCATCCGCCTGCCGGCACCTTCTCCCCGTTGGGGAGAAGAGATTCGTGGTGGGCGCTCGCTCTATCTTCCCTTCTCCCCCTCGGGGAGAAGGTGCCCGTAGAGCGGATGAGGGGGTCACGCTCGCTGACTTTAGAGAATGACGAGGAGAAACAACAATGAAAGCCAAACTTGGCATGTCGCCCATCGCGTGGTGGAACGACGACCTTCCTGAACTCAGCGACGACGTGTCGCTCGAGGAATGCCTGCGCCAATCGCGCGGCGCCGGCTTTACCGGCATGGAACAGGGACGCCGGTTCCCGAACAATCCTCGGGAAATGCTGCCGATCCTGAAGGCCGCCGACGTGACGCTGTGCGGGGGATGGTTTTCCGGCACGCTCGTCGACGAGGAGCTTGCGGCCAACAAGGATCGCATCCAGCCGATGATCGAGCTGTTCAAGGCCGTCGATGCGCCCTGCATCGTCTATGGCGAGGTCGGCCGCTCGATCCAGGGCGACCGCTCCAAGCCGCTCGCCACCAAGCCGAAGCTCTCCGACGACGAGATGAAGGCCTATGCGCGCCGCGTCACGCAGTTCGGCGAATGGTGCGCCGAACAGGGCATGTCGCTTTCCTACCACCATCACATGGCGGCGGTGGTCGAGACCGAGCCGGAACTCGACGCCTTCATGCGTAACTCGGGCTCAGGCATTCCGCTGCTGCTCGATGCCGGCCACCTCGCCTTTGCCGGCGGCGACGTGCTGCGCGCCATCGACAACCACCACGCCCGCATCAACCACGTCCACGTCAAGGACATCCGCAAGTCGGTGGTCGACGGTCTCGAGCGCAGCAAGCAGTCCTTCCTCGACGCCGTAGCGCTCGGCGCCTTCACGGTGCCGGGCGACGGGTCTCTCGATTTCGGGGCGATCGTGAAGCGTTTCGCCGATTACGGCTATGAGGGCTGGTTCGTCGTCGAGGCCGAGCAGGACCCGCGCAAGGCGCCGCCGCAGAAGATGGCGGAGATCGGTCACGCCGAACTGATGCGGGTGATGACGGCTGCTGGTTATACGGTGGAGACGGAAGGGTTTCCGAAGGGGGCTTGAGGATAAAAGACCCCTCCCCAACCCCTCCCCACAAGGGGGCGGGGCTTTAACTTGCGGCAGCGCCTCGCCACGAAGTTTGCTCTCACGGATGAGACCTAACGGTGAGAATACCGAGAGTGCTGGGCTTAGCCCCTCCCCCTTGTGGGGAGGGGTTGGGGAGGGGAATTCGTTGACAGATATCGAGGAGAAACAAATGCCAAACCTCAAAGTCAAACCAACAGGCACGCACGGCCGCGTCACCCATGTGACGCCCGAGAGCGCCGGCTGGACCTATGTCGGCTTCGACATGCACCGACTGAAACCCGGCGAGACAGTGTCGGGCGAGACCGGCGAGCGCGAGGTGTGCCTCGTCTGGGTGAGCGGCAAGGGCAAGGCCAGCGCCGGCACCAGGGATTTCGGGACGCTCGGCGAACGGATGAGCCCGTTCGATGGGGCGCCGCATGCGCTTTATATCCCGATGGAATCGGCATGGTCGGTGACGGCAGAGACCGATCTGGAGCTGGCGGTCTGCTCGGCGCCGGGCGGTGGCGCCTACGAGGCGAAGGCGATCCCGCCGGGCACGCATCCGGCGCTGACACGCGGCAAGGGCACCAATGTGCGCTACGTCAACAACATCATGCCCGAGGATGACGCATCGGCCTATTCGCTGCTCGTCGTCGAGGTGATCACGCCGGGCGGGCATACGTCCTCCTACCCGCCGCACAAGCACGACCAGGACAACCTGCCGAACGAGAGCTTCCTCGAGGAAACCTATTACCACCGCCTGAACCCACCGCAGGGTTTTGGCTTCCAGCGCGTTTATACCGACGACCGCTCGCTCGACGAGGCGATGGTGCTCGAAGATGGCGACGTGACGCTGGTGCCTAGGGGGTATCACCCCTGCGCTGCCACGCACGGCTACGATCTCTACTATCTCAACGTCATGGCCGGCCCGAAGCGCGTCTGGAAGTTCTACAACGCGCCGGAGCATGAGTGGCTGCTCAAGGCCTGAGACCGGAAGCATGACGACAAAAGCCGCGCCTCGACAGCGCGGCCTTTTCGTTTCAGCCACGCGGTCTCAGATGTCGAGCACGAGCTGCGGCAGGCCGTTCGAGGTCTTGCGCGGGGAAACGCCGTTCTCGTCGACCTGCGCGTTGACCCTCTGGCGAAAGGCCGAGAAGCTCTCGAAGGTGACCACGTCGACGGGCTCGTCGAAATGAAGCGTCAACTTGTGCAGGCCGCCGGCTTGCTCGCCAAGCGCCAGGATCTTGCCGGTGAACGGCTGGTTGAGATAGCGGCCGCTGACGCGTGCGCCGACTGTGAGTGCGGCAAGCGGCGCGGAATTGGGCCTGCTTGCCAGCGCCGATAGTGTGTTCCAGTCGCGGACGCCATGCTGGCTGGCGATCAGCTCCAGAGCCGCGCTATGCGAGATCGGTGTGCCGCTGGATTCCAAGGCGCCACGTAATCGCTTTGCCTGGGCCTTCAGATCGTCGATCGAAGGATAGTTCATGGTTCAGCCTTTCAAAAAGGCATGCTGTTCGAAGCAGTTGGGAGCTCGCATTGCCACCAGTCAGCATGCACAAGGGGCTGTGACCGTTCATTGCAGGAGATCTTCACCATGGATTTTCATCCGCGAGCGGCAGGCGTCTCGAACCGGTTTTCGGTATGAGGCAGGGACGCGCATCTGTCAACCTGCGCAAATTTCCGGCAAAACTGACGAATATTGCCTAAAAATGGGACTTGTGAGCGCCGCAATCTACATAAGCATCTAGTTTTAAAGATCTTTTTCAGAACTATTCAGCACACTTGCCCTAGATTGAAACCAGACAACCAGCGGAGGCGACCATGGCCTTTCAGATGCACCTCGATACTGCACATCCCGAACCGGAGCAGGCTTACCGGGAATTCGCGCTTGATCGCCCCGGCAAGATCATTTTCGTCGGCCATCACCTCAGCACCGCTACCCAACTCCGTTGCCTGATCCGCAGCATCACACTCGCGGGCGCAACGCTCGAAGTGAATGCGTCGATCGAGATGCCGAACCATTTCTTCCTGGAAATTCTCGGCATCCAGGACGAGATCGGCGCGACGCTCGTTAAGCGCGAGGGCGACCTTGCGACGATCAGCTTCAACATGCTGATCAACCCGGAATTCCTGCACCACGTGTTGCGCCTGAGCTTCGAAAACTAGGACCAGCCACCCATAGAAAAAGAGCGGGCTTGCGCCCGCTCCGGCTTCGCCTGATCTCGTCAGGCCGCCAAGCGCCGCTCGATCTGGTCGATCGGCAGGTTCGTGTAATCCTTGGGAATTTCGGCCGAGATAATGGCCTGTGCCTCGACGCTGAGGTTGGAACGAAGCGTTCCGAGCGCGCGGGGCGGCGCCACCAGCACGATGTTGGTCGCATCCTTCTCGATGATCAGGTCATCCAGCTTGAACGCGATCTGCTTCAGGAATTCCGCCTCGGCCTGATCGTGCCAGCTAAGTTCCTCGACCGCGCTGCCACGGCCATCCGCATTGTGCGCCCGGCCAGGCTTGTCGGTGCCGATTTCCCGATCGGGCTCGTTCGGTTGCGCCAGAGTTTCCCTGACCTTGAGATCGACGCCGTTGACGTCGCCGTCATTCTGCATAATCAGAGCCTTGCCTCCGTCGCATACCACAACCCAGGAATTTCGCGGCACTCTGATGTCAGCCATATCAGTCTCCTTGATCTTCTATCTTGAGCGCGAAATTCGCACTCGGGAGCACAGACTTGTGCTCGTGAACAGGAGGCAAACGCCCGGGGTCGTAAAGAGTTCAACGATTTGTGGAATTCGCGCGATAGGCAATCCAATCCGTGTAGAGCGCGTACAGAGAGGCAAACGTCAGGACAGGATCATGAAAACAGCTCTCGTCGCCTATGCCGGTTCATTTGGTACGCTGCTCGTGTTGGATGCCATATGGCTCGGCTTCGTCGCCCGGACATTCTATCGCGATCAACTGGGCGATCTGATGCTGCCGTCGCCGAATTTCGGCATTGCCGCGATCTTCTATCTTTTCTTCGCCGTCGCCGTTGTGGTGCTCGCCGTGCTTCCGGCGATCGCGTCGGGGTCGCTATGGACCGCCGTCATCTACGGCCTGATCCTGGGGCTTGCCGCCTACGGGACCTATGACGTGACGAACCTCGCCACGCTGAAGAACTGGCCGCCGCTGATGAGCATCGTCGATCTCGCCTGGGGCGGCTTTATCACCGCAATGACGGCCGCCGGCGGATTTTTTGCGGTCCGAGCCTTCAGTTAAATTCTCATTCACTAAAATTGTAGGGACTTCGTTGACGATTGCGCAAAGCATTCATGTGACGCTCCATTGGAAAGACTAGGATTTTCCTGATTTTAGGAGTGTGCCTGCGATGTCGATGCTCAACAACACGCACCTCACGACGGTGAAATCGGAGATTTACGAGACCCGGTGGGAGCAGTTCAACGTGCGGCGTCCGGCCCGCATCGTCGCGGTGCGCCCCTGCCTGACGGGTGTCTCGATGCGCAGCGCCGAGATCATCGACATCTCGCGCGGCGGTGCCACGCTTCTCGTCGCTTCGGCGACCGGTCTTCCCAAGCACTACTATCTCAACATCCTAGGGCTGGCCTACCGCATTGGCTGCGCCGAGGTATCACGGCGCAATGAGCGCCTGCATGTGCGCTTCATCAACACGATCGAGCCCGAGGTATTGCGCCGCGTCGTGCGTGCCGACTTCATGATCGGCAATATGGAAGCGATTAGCGCGAGCCGCACGATCAGCATGTAAATAGGCTTCCCAGGGGAATAATCGTCCTTGCCATGGCACCATCAGCGCCTATTGTTGGCGCGATTTTCATAGCCTTGGGAAATGCCCTTCAATGTCTGCCTTCTCGCGCTTCACACCGCTTGTCAGCGCCCTGCCCTCCACCGTTCCCTTTGTCGGCCCTGAGGCCATCGAGCGTCAACGCAGCCTCGCCGTCAAGGCGCGCATCGGCGCCAACGAAAATGGCTTCGGCCCCGCCCCATCAGTGCTGACGGCGATGCGCGAGGCGGGTGTTGATATCTGGAAATACAGCGATCCCGAGAACCATGACCTGAAAGAAGCGCTTGCCGCCCATCTCGGCACGAGTGCGGCCAATATCGCCATCGGCGGCGGTATCGACGAGCTGCTCGGGCAGATCGTGCGCATGGTGATCGAACCCGGTGCACCCGTCGTCACGTCGCTCGGCGGCTATCCGACGTTCAATTTCCATGTGGCAGGCTTCGGCGGCCGGCTGGTCACCGTTCCCTATGTGAACGATCGCGAAGATCTCGACGGATTGCTGGATGCGGTGAAGCGCGAAAACCCGCCGCTCATCTACTTCGCCAATCCTGATAATCCGATGGGCAGCTGGTGGGATGCCGACCGCGTGGTGGCTTTTGCCCGCGCGATCCCTGAGACCACGCTGCTGATCCTTGACGAAGCCTACAGCGAGACCGGCCCTGCCAGCGCGCTGCCGTCTATCGCATCGCTGATCGATCTGCCCAACGTGATCAGGACGCGCACCTTCTCGAAGGCCTACGGCCTTGCCGGCGCGCGCGTGGGCTATGCGATCTCGACGCCGGGCACTGCGCTCGCCTTCGATAAGATCCGCAACCATTTCGGCATGAACCGGATGGCTGTCGCCGGCGCAATCGCCGCGCTCAAGGATCAGGCCTATCTCTCGGAGGTGATTGCCAAGATCCACGCCGCGCGCGAGCGGATTGCCGGTATCGCCGATGCCAACGGCCTGCAGGCGCTGCCTTCGGCCACCAACTTCGTCGCCGTCGACGCAGGCCGCGACGGCACCTATGCGCGGGCGATCGTCGACGGGCTGATGCAGCATGGCGTGTTCATTCGCATGCCGGGAGTCGCTCCGCTCAACCGCTGCATTCGCGTCAGCGTTGGCCCGGCCGCCGATATGGACCTGTTCGAGGCAGCACTTCCTCAGGTTCTGAAGTCGATCGGCTGATTGAACGACAAGAACCGCGCCGGCCTTGTTCCTGCCGGTCGCGGTTCGATATGTCGGCGTAGGCTCCGCACGGCGCCTCGCCATCCCCTCTTCGAGGTTATTGTTTTTATTGAATTGTTTTCGGTGCCGGTATCTTAGTGAACCGTCATCCATTCGCGAGCCGCGCGCAGCGCCTCGACAAGCTGCATCTTGTCCATCGTGGCCGCGAGATCGGCGCGCAGTTCGGCGGCGCGATCGTGGCCCTTGATGGCGGCGATGTTCAGCCATTTGTGGGCCGCGACGAGGTCAACGGAGCATCCGCGACCTGTCGCGTACATCAGACCCATTTCGCAGAAGACATCGGCGTTGTTTTCGCCACCCATGGTGGCCGTTTCAGCATTGTGCATTTCAAAGCGTGCCATCGGTTTTATCCCTGTTTAGCCTGTTATCGACTTACCCTGTTTTACCTCGGAGCCTTGCCGTCTAACGCGGCGTTCGGTCTCTTCGGTTCGGCGGGTTTGCCCCGCTCGTTTGATGGGTTCAATATGCAGCAAGCCCTTCAAAAAACGCCTAAAATGCATGATTAATTTGAGACAAACAAAGTGCAAACGCTTGGTAAAATTGGGTTTTTGTTAAACATCGGATCGCCTGCTCATTAAGGATTCCGGCATTTGCTTAAGGAAAAATTCAGATTTGAAAATCAACCCTTCGTTCACCACGAAATCAGCGCCCAAATGAAAACACACGACAATTCGTCTTCGCGAACAGGCACTTTCAGGCATGCCGGAACCACGAATATTTACCTTTACGTTCGCGTAAGCTATCGTCCGCAACCTCAGGACATCAGGGAGGAATAAGATGATCCGCAGTCTCATTCTGGCGAGCGCATTGGCGCTTTCCGCAACGCTTGCGCATGCCGAGGAGCCGATCGCAGGCAATTGGAAGACGGTGGCCGGCGACACCGCCGTGATCGCATCCTGCGGCGGCAGCTACTGCATCACGCTGAAGACGGGCAAATATGCCGGGCGCAAGATCGGCACGCTGACTGGTAAGGACGGCACCTATAATGGCGAGATCACCGACCCCAGCAACGACAAGACCTATAGCGGCTCGGGCACGGTTTCCGGCAACTCGCTGAAGATGAAGGGCTGCGTGCTGGCCGTTCTCTGCAAGTCGCAGACCTGGACACGCCTGTAAGACAATATCCGGTGCCGCCCGGCCCATCGGGCGCATCTCCTCCGTCCTTCCCGCCCATGCTTGTTTCATGAACGGCGGATGAATTCCGATCTCAGCATCGGTTCAGCCTGACCATGGCAAAACGGTGTCATTCTAAAGTGCACTGCGTCGCAAGCAGCACCCGGCGCACACATGACATTCGGAACATGGCACATGGGCAAGGATACGGAAGTGCTTATCATGGCAAGACGCTTCACCATCATCACGCTGTTCGCAGCGATCTTCGCCGTCTCGTTCTCGGCGGCGGTCAACCGCAATGCCGGCGGCGGCGCGCAGTCGCATTTCGGCGCCAACTATACCTGCGTCGACAGAACCAACCCGATCTGCACCAGCGTCAACTGACGCCATCGCGACCGGCAAGCGCCGACCCCGGCTGCCGGTCATCCTGATCATTCAGGTCTTGTCATGCTGGTCATGCACGCGTCGTTTGCTTGTTAAGAACGACGTACTATAATGCCTCATGAGCAACCGAATCTCTCCTTCTGCCCCCCTCGACGTCTCGTCTCCGAGTCCCTTCAAGCCGCAAAGTTTCGACGATCCCATCAAGGCCGTCGAAGCGCTGACAGAGCTTTACGAGCGCAACACGAGCTTCCTGATCGAGCACTTCAAGGAACTGGCGCAGGGCGCGCCGATCACCTCGCGCTACCGGGCGTTTTATCCTCAGGTGAGCATCGAGACGACAAGCTTCGGCCATATCGACACGCGCCTTTCCTATGGCCACGTCACGGCGCCCGGCATCTACACGACGACGATCACCCGTCCCTCGCTCTTCCGGCATTATCTGAAGGAACAGCTCGGGCACCTGATGCGCAATCACAATGTGCCCGTCGTCGTTTCCGAGTCGAACACGCCGATCCCGCTGCATTTCGCCTTTGGCGAAGGGGCACATGTGGAGGCGTCCGCGTCTGCCTTCGTCGATGTGCCGATGCGCGATCTCTTCGACACGCCCGACCTCAACACCACCGATGACGAGATTGCCAACGGCGAATATATCCCGCCGCCGGGCGAGCCCTCGCCGCTTGCGGCCTTCACGGCGCAGCGTATCGACTATTCGCTGGCCCGCCTCTCGCACTATACGGCGACCGGCGCGCAGCACTTCCAGAACTTCGTGCTGTTCACCAACTACCAGTTCTACATCGACGAATTCTGCGCCTGGGCGCGCAAGCTGATGGCCGAGGGCGGCGATGGCTACACATGCTTCGTCGAGCCCGGCAATATCGTCACCCACGCCGGATCGAGCAGGCCGGAAACGGACGCGACACTATCGCGCCTGCCGCAGATGCCAGCCTATCACCTGAAGAAGAAGGGCCATGCCGGGATCACCATGATCAATATCGGCGTCGGCCCCTCCAACGCCAAGACGATCACCGACCACGTGGCGGTGCTGCGCCCGCATGCCTGGCTGATGCTCGGCCATTGCGCCGGCCTGCGCAACAGCCAGCGATTGGGCGACTACGTGCTGGCGCATGCCTATATGCGCGAAGATCACGTTCTCGACGACGACCTGCCGGTCTGGGTGCCGATCCCGGCGCTCGCCGAAGTGCAGGTGGCGCTGGAGGCGGCCGTGGCCGAGATCACCGGCTACGAAGGCTTCGAGCTCAAGCGCATCATGCGCACCGGCACCGTGGGTACGATTGACAACCGCAACTGGGAACTGCGCGACCAGCGTGGGCCGGTGAAGCGGCTGTCTCAGGCCCGCGCCATCGCGCTCGACATGGAATCGGCGACCATTGCCGCCAACGGCTTCCGCTTCCGCGTTCCTTACGGCACGCTGCTTTGCGTCTCCGACAAGCCGCTGCATGGCGAACTCAAGCTTCCGGGCATGGCCACGGCCTTCTATCGCACACAGGTCAACCAGCATCTGCAGATCGGCATCCGCGCCGTACAGAAGCTTGCTGCCATGCCGCCGGAAACGCTGCATTCGCGCAAGCTTAGAAGCTTCTTCGAAACGGCCTTCCAATAGGCCACCTCGCCTGCCTCAAGAGGTACGACGACGACCGAACGGCAAGGAGATTGCCGTTCCCGTGAGTGCGGAAACGATGATCAGCAGATGGGCATTGATGCTTGCCCGCGCGAGTGCCGCAATATCCGCGACATCGCTCGACGCGCCGAAGGCAACGACCCCTGCCGTGATGCCCGCCGGATAGGTGCCGACGCCGCCAGGGGCATGCATCGGCAGCACCGACGACAGCTCACCGCCAAGCGCGCCGCCGAAGCTTGCAGCGGCCGGCACCACCCCCATCAGCCGCAGCGCCCAGGCAAGCACCAGCACCTTGACCAGCCAGTTGATGACGGTCATCGCCCAAGCGCGGGCGAAGGCCGAAGCATTTGCGGGCAGACCGTTTTCGATTTCGGCGACGAAGTGTTGCAGCTTCGCAGGCAGGAGCTTCGCGGCAAGGCGCACGAGCGGTTTGCGCGCCGCAAACGCTATGACCGGCAGCAGCAGGAATGCGGCCCAGAGAAGCCACGCAATCAGTTTGTGCGACGAGGCGATTGCGAAGCCGATCCCTGCTGCTGCGAAGAGCGCATGAAGATCGAGAAGACGCATGACGAGCAGCGCCGCTGTTCCCCGCGCTAAGGGAATGCCGAATTCGGTGCGCATCAGCAATGGGAAGCTGGTTTCGCCGGTTCGAAACGGCAGCATGATGTTCAAGAGATTATGGACTTGCGTGACGCGGAAAAGCGCCGCGAACCGGCCACGCGTTTCCAGCGGGAAATAATCATAGGTGCGCCAGGTGCGAAGGAAATAGGTACTGGTAAGAAGAGCGAGGGCCGCGACGATCGTTGGAACGCCTACCTCGGCCCATTGCCGTAGAATGGTGGACCAGCCCCAGAACCACTCGATGAAGACGGCATAGACTATGACAATTATGACTGTGAACAGCAGCATTCGATTGCGTGCGAACCAGGATTGTCGGCTGGCAACCACCGGAGACTTCATGTACTAGCTTCCTGCCTTCGGCCGACAGAAGAGCGGCACCACTGGGCGGCGTTTTAGGAGAAATACGTGTTGCAGACAACGGCAGAAACACTTTCAGGCGCGATCAACGCCGCTGCTCCCGTCGAACTATCGCTGGTCGTCCCCGTCTTCAACGAAGAAGAAAGCGTTGGCCCGCTGGTCGATCGCATCTGCTCGGCGATGACCCGCTACCCCAACCGCTGGGAGCTCATCCTGGTCGACGATGGCAGCACGGACGCCACGCTCGTCAATGCTCGCAAGCATATCGGCCGCGACGGCCTACAGCTTCGCATCGTGGCGCTGCAGCGCAATTTCGGCCAGACCGCCGCCATGCAGGCCGGCATCGACGCGGCCACCGGCCGCCTGATCGCCACCATGGACGGCGACCTCCAGAACGATCCGAACGACATCCCGCACATGGTCGCCGAACTCGAGCGCCGCGAACTCGACCTGCTTGTCGGCTGGCGCAAGAACCGCCAAGACGGGCTTTTGCTGCGGAAGATCCCCTCGTGGTGCGCGAACTACCTCATCGGCCGCATCACCGGCGTCAAGCTGCACGACTATGGCTGCAGCCTGAAGATCTACCGCACCTCGGTCATCAAGCAGGTGAAGCTGATGGGCGAGATGCACCGCTTCATTCCGGCCTGGGTCGCCGGCGTGGTACCGAGCTCGCGCATCGGCGAAATGGTCGTCACTCATCATGCCCGCGCGCACGGCCAATCGAAATACGGCATCTCGCGCACTTTCCGGGTTATCCTCGATCTGCTCTCCGTGATGTTCTTCATGCGCTACAAGGCGCGTCCGGGCCATTTCTTCGGCTCGCTGGGTCTCGGGCTCGGCGCCTTGTCGGCGCTGATCCTGATCTATCTTTTCTTCGACAAGTTCATCATGGGCAACGATATCGGAGCCCGACCGATGCTCATGGTCGGTGTCGTCCTTCTTCTGTCATCGGTGCAGATGATCACGACCGGGATTCTGGCCGAAATGATCGCGCGCACCTACTACCGTGACGACGTCTCGCCCAACTATATCGTCCAGCGTATCTTCGACGGGAATGAGAATGCGTAATCTTCTGGCGCGCAAGCCGGATGCCGTCGTCTGGCTGATCGCCGGGTATTTTTGCATCCAGTTCATTGTTCGTCTCTTGCAGCCGCACGGCCTGAGATTCGACGAGTCGCAGCAGGCGTTCGTCTCGCAGTGGCTGACGCTCGGCTACGATTCTCAGCCGCCGCTTTACAACTGGCTGCAGTCGATCGTCGTCTGGTTCTTCGGCCTGTCGCTGGCGACAGTGTCCGCGACCAAGAACCTGGTGCTCTTTCTCGTCTACCTGACCTACTACAAGCTTGCCCGCGAGGTGCTCGAGGACAAGCTTTACGCTGTCATCGCGACGCTTTCGCTGCTGACCATCCCTCAGCTCTTCTGGGAAGCGCAGCGCGACCTCACCCACACGGTCATTCAGCTTCTGACGATCAACCTCTTTCTCTACGGCGTGATCAAGACGCTGAAGGCGCCGTCGCGCGGCTCCTACGCCTTCATGGGGCTGGCGCTTGGATTGGGGATGCTGTCGAAATACAATTTCACGCTCGTCGTCGTGGCCGCGATGCCAGCCGTATGGCTGCACCCGCAAGGACGCGCGCGGATCATGGACCGACGTTTCCTGCTGTCGATCGCGCTCGCCGTGCTGATCTTTCTACCGCACGGGCTTTGGCTGCTCCACAATCTCGACATCGCGTCCGGGCGCACGCTTGGGATCATGAAGCAGGAAGCGCCAGACACCGCGTTCGCGAAGCTGGTGCAGGGGCCATTCAAGTTTCTGCGGCTTGTCTTGGTCATCATGGCGCCGACGGTCATCGTCTACGCGATCGTCTTCGGCCGCTCCTTCTGGAATAGCCTTCGCGCATCCTCCGAATGGACGCGGTTCTTCGGAGCGCTGTTCGTCACGATCGCGCTTCTTGTGCTGGTTCTGGTCGTCACGATCGGCATGACCTCGCTGCGCGATCGATGGCTGTTGCCGTTCCTGTTCCTCATGCCGATCTTCTTCTGCTTGAAGATGCAGGCCGCCGGGCATCGCGCGGATAGTCACTTCCGCCGCTTCATCGTCGTGCCGCTGGTTCTGATGATCGTCATCCCGGCGGCGTTGCTCGCCAGGCCGAACCTGCCCACCTTGTTTGGTCGGTACGAGGCCTACAACGTGCCCTATAGCGGCTTTGCCAAACACATTGCTGCTGAGGAGAGCAAGACGCCGGGTCTCATCGTGACCGACAGCTGGCTGCCGGCCGGAAACCTGCATCTGCAGTGGCCGAATGTGCCGCTGATGTCGCGGTTCTTCGACAACATGAAGATCGCCTACGAGTGGACAGCTGACCGGCCGATCCTGCTTGTGTGGATCACCAAGGACAGCGGAGAGGCTTTGCCGCCCCTGCTCGCCGAATGGATCACGCAGAACCTCGGCGAACAGTATAGCGCCGTCGAGGTGAAGAGCACCTCCGTCCCCTATCATCGGGGACGGCCTGAAGATCAGGTTGGTTTCAGCTACGCCTGGATCTATCCGAAGTAAGCGGGCCCTCAGGCCTTGAGCTCTTTCCACGCCGCATCCAGCGCAAGCTTGGCGATGCGTCCCATCTCGTCCACTTCCTCGTGGCTGATGATGAGCGGCGGGGATGCCAGCATGCGGTCGCCGGTGGCGCGCAGAATGAGGCCGTGGGCGAGTGCGTGATTGCGCACGAGCGTGCCGACGGCATCGGGCTTTTCGTAGCGGGTGCGGGTTTTCTTTTCGGCGGCAAGCTGCAGCGCTGCCATCAGGCCGATGCTCTGGACCTCACCGACGAGGTCGTGATCGCCGAGCGCGCCCCAGACCTTCGCGAAGTAAGGGCCGATATCGTCGCGAACGCGCTCCACCAGCTTTTCTTCCTCGATGATCCTGAGGTTCTCCAAAGCGGCGGCGGCGCAGACGGGGTGGCCGGAGTAAGTGAAGCCGTGGTTGAAATCACCGACCTCGTTGATGAGGACATCGGCGACGCGGTCGCTGACCAGCACGCCGCCGATCGGTAGATAACCTGACGACAGGCCCTTGGCGATCGGCGCCAGATCCGGCTCGACGCCGAAATATTGGTGACCGAACCATTCGCCGAGACGGCCGAAGCCGCAGATCACCTCATCGGCAACCAGCGGAATGTTACGCGCCTTGCAGATGCGGGCGATCTCGGGCCAGTAGGTTTCCGGCGGGATGATCACGCCGCCCGCCCCCTGCACCGGTTCGGCCACGAAAGCGGCGACGTTACCCTCGCCGAGTTCGTCGATCTTCGTTTCGAGCTCACGCGCGACCTTGAGGCCGAACTCAGCAGGCGAGAGATCGCCACCCTCGCCATACCAATAGGGCTGGCCGATATGGACGATACCCTCGATCGGCAGGTGGCCCTGCTCGTGCATGTATTTCATGCCGCCGAGGCTGGCGCCGGCGACGGTCGAGCCGTGATAGCCGTTCTTGCGGGAGATCACGATCTTCTTCGACGGCTGGCCGATGGCGCTCCAGTAGACGCGGGCCATGCGGAACCATGTGTCGTTGGCCTCGGATCCGGAGCCGGTGAAGAAGACGTGATTGAAACGCGGGCCGGCATGGGCCGTGACCTTCTCGGCAAGCAGGGTCGTCGGCGTCGTCGTGGTACCGAAGAAGGTGTTGTAATAGGGCAGTTCGCTCATCTGCCGCGCCACCGCCTCGGTGATCTCCTTGCGACCATAGCCGACATTGACGCACCAGAGGCCGGCAAAACCATCGAGATATTTGCGGCCGTGATTGTCCCAGACGTGCACGCCTTCGCCGCGCTGAATGATGCGGGTGCCATCCGCATTCAGCTTCTTCATATCGGAGAACGGATGCAGATGATGAGCGGCATCGATGGCGGCGAGATTGGAGCGCGCGTAAGTATCAGACATGATTTGCTAAACACCCTCGGATATTGAAAGCCTCTTCCCAATGAGCTACGACCTTGACCTTGTCCGAGGGGATTTTCAAGATCATGGCAAGCGACAACATGCACGGCAAAGCTGCGGGTGGCGATCCGCGCATCGAAATCCTGCTGGTCGGCATGAATGGCGACCTGCGCGGCAAGCAGATCCCGCTCGAAGCGCAGAAGAAGGTGTGGGCCGGCGAAGTCCGCCTTCCCTCCTCCACGCAGTCGCTGGATATCTGGGGCGACGACAATGACGACATCACGGGCCTGTCGCTTTCCGTTGGCGATCCCGACGGACAATGCATTCCCGACAAGCGCAGCCTGACGCCGATGCCTTGGGCACCCGAGGGCTCCGTCCAGGTGCTCGCCACCATGCATGAGTTCGACGGCACACCGAGCTTCATGGACCCGCGCGCCATCCTGCAATCGGTGTTGAACCGCTATGCCGAGCGCGGGCTCACCCCTGTTGTCGCCACGGAACTCGAGTTCTATGTGGTGGCGCCGGACTGGCGCGAGACCGGCCGGCCGATGCCGCCGGCAAGCCTGACCTACCTGGGCGATCCGAACGGCTTCCAGCTCTACGATATGAATGCCGTCGATGCGCTCGACGACTATCTACAAACCGTGCGCGCCTACGCGAAGGCGCAAGCGCTGCCGGCGGATGCGACGACGGCGGAATTCGGTCCCGGCCAGTTCGAGATCAACCTTTTGCACCGCGCGGATGCACTGGCCGCCGCCGACGACTGCATCTACCTCAAGCGTATCGTGGAACAGGCGGCGCGAAAGCACGGGCTGAAATCCACCTGCATGGCCAAGCCCTATTCGGACCACGCCGGCTCCGGCCTGCATGTGCATGCGAGCATCATCGACAGCGAGGGCCGCAATATCTTTGATGCCAAGGGTGGCGAGGCAACCAAGCTGAAATCGGTCTGTGCGGGGATGCTGCAGAGCATGCGCGATGCGCAACTGGTGTTCGCGCCCTTCGCCAATTCCTACCGCCGCTTCCAGCCGGGCTCCTTCGCGCCTGTGGATCTCACCTGGGGCTACGGGCATCGCGGAACGGCGATCCGCATTCCCGACAAGAATGGCCCGGCGGCTCGCATCGAACACCGGGTCGCGGGTGCCGATGCCAATCCTTATCTGCTGCTCGCGGCCATCCTGGGCGGCATGCTGCTCGGGCTCGACAATGAACTCGACCCCGGCGAGGAGACGACGCCGTCGCACATGCCCGAGAATACCACAAAGCTGACGCATGACTTCCTGACGGCGGTCGAGACGTTCAGGGCGTCGCCGTTCATCGCGGATGTCTTCGGCGAGGCATACCAGAGGCTCTACGGCGACACGAAGCGGAAAGAAGCAATCACCCACCTCCGCACCGTTTCCGACTTCGACTATCGTACCTATCTGCCGCGTCTCTAGGACGTCGGTTCGCGCCGTTCTGTTTCGTCGACCTGCGCGGCGAGCCCCTGCCTGACGAGTACCTTGAGTTCGCCGGGATGCAGCTTCAGCGCAACGTCGCGGGCGAGCGGCAGGAGTTCGCCGTCCATGACGCAGTTGGCCTTGGAATGCACCTTCGGGAAATGCAGATGCACTTCGGCCGGGTGCATGATCATCACGTCGGCATTCTCCCGCACCTTTCCGCGCAGGAGATCGATGGCGAGCCGCGCCACGCCCCATGGCTTCAAGGGCTTGGCGGTGTAGAAGCCGAGCTCACCCGATGTCAGCGTATCTGCATAAAGCAGCGCATTCTCGCCGAATGGATTGTTCGATACGGACACGGCAGAGACCTTGCGGCGCTCCTTGATGCCGATCGCCTCGAACTCGACCTCGAATTCCGGCGGATTGAGCACGACGCCGAAGGCCGCGCGGGTGCTGGCGCGCATTTTTCCCAGCCGGGACCGATAGCTGTAGGAATTGCGATAGCGCACCATGCGCGCATGCAGGCCGGCCGAGAACTGATGGATGAAGGGGCGGTCGTTGGCGCTGGCGATATCGACATGATCGACCTCGCCCGAAGCCAGAACATCGAGCGCCTGCCAGATATCGAGTGGAATGCGCAGCGATCGCGCAAACAGGTTCATCGTTCCGGCGGGGATCACGCCGAGCGCGACGCCATTCTTCCAGGCAATGGAGGACGCGGCCGAGATGGTGCCGTCGCCGCCGCCGGCGACGATGCCGTCGATGTCGTCGCGCCGCGCGGCACGTTCCATGGCCGGAACGATCTCCTTGCCTGGAAAGACCATCGCCTCGAAATCATGGCCGGCTTCGCGGAAAACCCGTTCCGCATGCTTCTCGTACGCCTCCATGTCGGTCGTGCGAAAAGTGCCGCCATCGCGGTTGAAAAAACCTATAAGCTTCATCGAGTTCCCGTTGCTGATCGGCTGACGCGCCGCCTAGAAATGGTTCGTTCGCGTGCGATTTCAAGCAGATGGCAAGCTAAATGACGCCAGAATGCGCGATCCGGACAAGTAGATCGCTCACGTATGCGCCTGGCGGGATGCTGCGCTGCATAAAACGCACATGACGGCTCCCAACAAATCGTAAATTAATACCGCGTTGGAGCAGGCGCTCCATCTCCCTCATTTTCCGCTTGTCCGTCCGGCAGTGACACTTCATTGCGCGACTGTTCCAAGCCATTGCATGCCGAAGGAGCTCGCGCTTGAGCCAGGTCGCCGTAAACGATTCCATCGCCGACATCTCCGTCTCCGAGGCGCCCTCGCCCATGGCGGTCGCGCTCGTGCAGCTGGCGCTTGCCTGTGGCGGCTTCGGGATCGGCACCGGCGAATTCGCGATCATGGGCCTGCTTCCCAATGTCGCCGGCACGTTTTCCGTCACCATCCCGCAGGCCGGCTATGTCATCAGCGCCTACGCGCTCGGCGTTGTCATCGGCGCTCCCGTGATTGCCGTGCTGGCCGCCAAGATGGCGCGCCGCTCGCTGCTCTTGCTGCTTATGGGCATTTTCGCCGTCGGCAATATCACGAGCGCCATGGCTCCCTCGTTCGAGAGCTTCACCGTGCTGCGCTTCATCACCGGCCTGCCGCACGGCGCCTATTTCGGCGTCGCGGCGATCGTCGCCGCATCGATGGTGCCGGTGCACAAGCGCGCCCGCGCCGTTGGCCGCGTCATGCTGGGCCTGACGATCGCGACGCTGCTCGGCACCCCTGTTGCCACCTTCTTCGGTCAGTCGCTCGACTGGCGCGTCGCGTTCACCGCCGTCGGCGTGATCGGCCTCGTGACCATGGCGCTGATCTGGTACTACGTGCCGCGCGATGAAGTGTCCGAGGGTGCGAGCTTCATGCGCGAACTCGGCGCCTTCAAGCGTCCACAAGTGCTTCTGACCCTTGCCATCGCGGCTGTCGGCTACGGCGGCATGTTTGCGATGTTCAGCTATATCGCCGACACGACGACCGGCGTCGCCATGCTGCAGCCAGGCATGGTCGCCGTGATGATGGTGCTGTTCGGTGTCGGCATGAACGCCGGCAACGTCGTCGGCTCCTGGCTCGCCGACAAGTCGATCATGGGTACGATCGGCGGCTCGCTGGTCTTCAACATCATTGTGCTGACGCTGTTTTCGCTGACCGCCTCCAGCCCGTTCATGCTCGGCCTCTGCGTCTTCCTGATCGGCTGCGGCTTTGCGGCCGGTCCGGCGCTGCAGACCCGCCTGATGGATGTCGCCGCCGACGCGCAGACGCTGGCGGCCGCCTCCAACCACTCCGCCTTCAACATCGCCAACGCGCTCGGCGCATGGCTTGGCGGCCTCGTCATCGCCTGGGGCTATGGCTCAGCTTCGACGGGTTATGTCGGCGCGATCCTGTCTGCGCTCGGCATCGTCGTCTTCGCAGCTTCGCTACGCCTCGACCGCCGCAGCCGCGTCTGAGCGATCACAGGCCGCCATCCCTGAGGTGGCGACCACTGGGGCGGCAGGATATGTTTTCCTCGCCCCATGCGGCCAAGGCCGCGATGACAGGTTTCAATGTCTTGCCAAGCGGCGTCAGCGCGTAGTCCACGCGCGGCGGCACGACGGGAAACACGGTGCGCGACACCAGACCGCATTCTTCCAGTTCCCGAAGCTGCTTGGTCAGCATCCGCTGCGTTACCGATGGCAGCTTGCGGCGCAGCTCGTTGAAGCGCAGCGTGCCCTCCATCAGGTGGAAGAGGATCACGCCCTTCCACTTGCCATCCAGAAAACTCAATGTCGCCTCGACCGGGCATCCGGGGAAATTCTCGGTCAGCTTGTCTCTCGGCAACGACATTTGACGGTATCCTTTTGGGTACTACGTACAGAATTTGTGCATTCTTGCGCACTCTCAACGTAAGACGCATCTAGCATCCGTGCAACAAACACAGGAGTCTTTCATGCGCGCCGTCGCCTACACCACACCGCAGCCCATTTCCGCCGAAACGTCTCTGATCGACGTCGACCTGCCGATGCCTGAGGCTACCGGCCACGATCTCCTGGTCGAGATCAAGGCCGTCTCGGTCAATCCCGTCGACACCAAGATCCGCATCGGCATGGCGCCCGCGGACGGCGAGTTCAAAGTGCTCGGTTGGGACGCGGCCGGCATCGTCAAGGCGATCGGGCCTGATGTGACGCTGTTCAAGGTCGGCGACGAAGTGTTTTACGCCGGCGCGATCAATCGCCCCGGTTCCAACGCTGAATTCCATCTGGTCGATGAGCGCATCGTCGGCCGCAAGCCCGTAAGCCTCGATTTCGCGGCTGCCGCCGCCCTGCCGCTGACGTCGATCACCGCCTATGAAGCGCTCTTCGACCGCCTGAAGGTGCAGGACGCCGTGCCGGGTGCGGCGAACGCCATTCTCATCATCGGCGGCGCCGGTGGCGTCGGCTCGATCGCCATCCAGATCGCCCGCGCCTTGACCGATCTCACCGTCATCGCGACGGCCTCGCGGCCGGAAACGCAGGCCTGGGTGAAGGAACTCGGCGCCCACCATGTGATCGACCATTCGAAGCCGATCGCTGCGCAGATGGCCGCGCTTGGCATCGGTGCGCCGGGCTTCGTCTTCTCGACCACGAACACCAGCGACCACCTGCAGGATATCGTCGAGGCCATCGCGCCGCAGGGCCGCTTCGCGCTCATCGATGATCCCAAGACGCTCGACATCGTGCCCTTCAAGCGCAAGGCGATTTCGATCCACTGGGAGCTGATGTTCACGCGTCCGCTCTTTAACACCGCCGACATGATCGAGCAGCACAAGCTTCTGAACAAGATCGCGGACCTGGTCGATAGCGGCACGATCCGCACGACGCTGAACGAAACACTCGGCGTGATCAATGCGGCAAACCTGAAGACGGCGCATGCGATGATTGAGAGCGGGAAGACCAAGGGCAAACTGGTGCTCGCAGGCTTCTGATGGCGACAGGCTCGACCCTGATGATGAGCATTTCGGCATAAGGAAGCGACTCATCCATCACGCCCACGAAGAAAGCCGCGCGGCCTGCGCGGCTTTCTCGCCGCAACCGCCTCCCCCGCTTGACTTTTTCAGCGTTTGGGACCACCTACAGCATCACGCACGGAACGCCCGTTCCGAGCGGATATCAACGGAGCCATCTCACGATGCCAAGCGACAGTAGTAGTCGATTGCCTTTGCCGTACGCGGCCTTCGTGCGCTGACCGATATCCATCGGGCTCGCCCGTCGGACGCTGCGGCGGATCGACGGAAAGGCGAGCTATATGAACATCAATCGCTTCCCTCTGCGGGCAGGCCATGCCGCCCGTTTCTTTGCCAGCGACAGCCTCGGTGCCATCACCACGGCTGAACGCGTCGAGCGTCTGAACGCGCTCGAAATTCCAGAAGCAGCGGCCATCCTCGCCACGCTGCCGCAGCAGAAGGCCGTCCGCATACTCGGACGCCCCGAGCTGCACCATGCCGCCGCGATGCTGACCGAAATGCCGGTCGAGCAGGCCGCGCGGCTTTTGAACGCCACCGCCAACGACCGCGTCGCCGACCTGTTTCAGGAAATGGACGAGGCCGCTCGGGCACACCTGTTTTCCAAGCTCGACCGCGCGACCTGTCTCGCCGTGCAGCACCTCATGGGCTATCCGCCGCGCACGGCCGGCAGCATCATGACGACGGAATTCGTCAGCGTGCCGGCGACCTGGACGGTCGAAAAGACACTGGAGCATGTCCGCAAGGTCGAGCGTTCGCGCGAGACCGTCTATGCGATCTATGTTCTCGATGTGGAGACACAGGCGCTCACGAGCGTCGTCACGCTGCGCCGCCTCATCAACGGCGAACCGCAGGCGTCGGTGCTGAGCGTCGCGCAACAGAGCGGCATCGTCCGGGCCGATCCACTGATGACGCAGGAAGACGTGGCACGGCTGATCCGCAAGCACAATCTGCTGGCGCTGCCTGTTATTGGCGAGAACGGCCATATGCTGGGCATCGTCACCGTCGATGACGTCATCGACACGATGATCGCCGACCAGACCGAAGACGCGCAGAAGTTCGGCGGCATGGAGGCGCTTGGAAAGCCCTACATGGCGATCAGCTTCGCCGGCATGCTGAAGAAGCGCGCGGGCTGGCTCTGCGCCCTCTTCCTCGGCGAAATGCTGACGGCAAGCGCCATGCAGCATTTCGAAGGCGAACTGGAAAAGGCGATCGTACTAACGCTGTTCGTGCCGCTGATCATGAGCTCCGGCGGCAATTCCGGTTCGCAGGCGACCTCGCTCATCATCCGGGCGCTGGCGCTGGGCGAGCTGAAGCTGTCCGACTGGTGGCGGGTTCTGCTGCGCGAACTGCCGACCGGCATCGTGCTAGGCTCGATCCTCGGCGCCGTCGGCTTTGCCCGCATCATCCTGTGGCAGAATATCGGGCTCTATGACTATGGCGAGCACTGGATTCTCGTCGGCTTCACGATCTTCGCGGCGCTGATCGGGATCGTGACGTTCGGCTCGGTCGCAGGCTCGATGCTGCCCTTCGTGCTGCAGAAGCTGCGGCTCGATCCAGCCAGCGCCTCGGCACCCTTCGTTGCCACGCTGGTCGACGTGACCGGGCTGGTGATCTACTTCTCGGTGGCGCTGCTGATCCTCAGCGGCACGTTGCTGTAAATAGGAAAACGGGGCCGCTCGGCCCCGTTTCTCATTGTCGTTCAGGCCGTTGCCTGGATGACGACGACCTGCGCGCCTGGCTCTACGCGCTCGTAGAGATCGATGACGTCGTGGTTGAGCATGCGAATGCAACCGCTCGACATGGCAAGGCCGATCGACTGCGGCTGATTGGTGCCGTGAATGCGGAAATGCGTGTCGTTACCGCCGCGATAGAGATAGATGGCGCGGGCGCCGAGCGGGTTGTTCGGGCCACCCGGCATGCCGCCGGCGAGCTTGCGGTAGCGCTCTTCGCGGCGCTGCATGTTTTCGGTCGGTGTCCAGCTTGGCCATTCGGCCTTGCGTCCGACATAGGCACCGCCTGCAAAGGCCAGCCCTTCCCGACCGACGCCGACGCCATAGCGCATCGCCTGGTTATCACCGAGGATGTAGTAGAGGCGGCGGGCGGGCGTGTCGACGACGATGGTGCCCGGGCTGTAGCTCGAGGCGTAGCTGACCTGCTGGCGACGAAGCTCCGGATCGATCTTGTCGATCGGCATGGCCGGCAACGGAAACTTCTCGGCCGGAATGGCCGCGTAGTTGGCGCGATGATCGGGACCGCTCGAAGCGCAGCCGGCGAGAAGCGCGGAGACGCCCAGAACGAAACCACGGCGGGAAAGCGACATCGAAGCAGATCCTTAACGTTCGGTTGATGAGACCGAGGTTACGGAGATTATGGTTAATGAACTGCTAAGCGGCTGCCTGCGGTAACGTACTCGTTAAGAGGTTGTGACGTGCGTCTCGACATCGGTTGCGCGAGGGCGCATCATTAGATGCACGATTTGATGCGGAGGCTTAAATGCGAACGACGGTGACGCTGGACGACGATTTGATCAAGCGTGCGCAGGAGGTGACTGGGATCACCGAACGTTCTGCCTTGTTGAAAGAGGCTTTGACTCGCCTGATCCAGCAAGAGGCAGCACGTCGCTTGATTATGCTCGGTGGCAGCGCTCCAGATTTGAAAGCACCCCCGCGCCGTCGGTGGAATGAAGACGGCACTTGGGGTGGGAATGTCGACATGGATTTGCCGGAGTGATCCTGCTCGACACATCACTCTGGATCGATCACCTGCGAAAGAACGACGGGCAGGTCGATTTCCTGCTCAAACGCAATCAGATACTCGTTCATCCGTTTGTTATCGGAGAAATCGCACTTGGGTTCATGCCGCGTTACGACGCGACGATAAAAGCGCTAAGCGAGTTGCCTCAAGCCAGCGTGGCCGACAATGATGAAGTGCTAGTGCTCATTAGTCGGCACGCCTTGATGGGAAGCGGTATTGGCTATGTCGATGCGCATCTTCTGGCATCCGTGATGTTGTCTGCAGGCTCGCGTCTCTTTACCCGCGACAAACGTCTTGCTCGAATCGCGACCGCACTAAGCGTCGGCTTTCAACCGTGAGCCAGTTGCCCTAGTTTTAGCAGCATGGCCACGCGCCGTTGCGGGTCCATGCCGTTGCTGATCTCATCATCGATCTTCGCCCGCAGAAATGGCGGCATGTCCTGGCCGTCTACGGTTTGAAAGCCCATGGATTGGTAGAAAGGTGCGTTGAACGAGACATGGCGGTCCGTCGTCAACGTCAGCGCGGAAAGCCGGCGTGTCCTTGCCATGTCGACCGCGTGGGACATCAGTTGCCGGCCGACGCCCTTTCGTTGCCAGTCCCTGCTGACATCGAGCTCGATCACATAAAGCGTGTCGTGGATTTCTTCCGCCGCGAGGAAGCCGACCGGGTGATCGTCGCTGTCAGCGGCCACGATCAGCAGGCCGGCTTCAAACGCTTTTCGCAGGATAGCGTGCGGCAAGGCATGCGCGGCGTCGGAGATGCCCAACGCCTCCGCCAATGTCGCGAAGGCGTCGAGTTCTATCTCGGTCAGGCGCGGCAGTTCTCCCAAGCGCGCCTGCCTGATCTCAAGCGTAGCGCTCATGGCTTATGCCTTACATGTTCGGATAGACCGGCCCCTCGCCGCCCTGCGGCGGAACCCAGTTGATGTTCTGGTTGGGGTCCTTGATGTCGCAGGTCTTGCAGTGGACGCAGTTCTGGGCGTTGATGACGTAGGTCTCCTGCCCGTCCTTCTCGACCCACTCGTAAACACCGGCAGGACAGTAGCGCGTCGAGGGACCGGCGAAGATGTCGTGCTCCGACGACTTCTGCAGCGCCATGTCCTTGACCTTCAGATGCACCGGCTCGTTTTCCTCGTGATTGGTGTTCGACAGGAACACCGAGGAGAGGCGGTCGAAGGTGAGTACGCCGTCGGGCTTGGGGTAGTCGATCGGCTTGTGCTTGGCAGCCGGTTCCAGGGATGCGGCGTCGGTCTTGCCGTGGCCGAGCGTGCCGAAGAAGGAGAAGCCGAGGAGCTGGTTGGTCCACATGTCGAGACCGCCGAGTGCGACGCCGATGGCCGTGCCGAACCTCGACCACAGCGGCTTGACGTTGCGGACCTTCTTCAGGTCCTTGCCGATGTCGCTTGCGCGCCATTCGTTCTCGATCTCGATGACCTCGTCATTGGCGCGGCCTGATGCGATCGCGTCGGCGATCCTGTCGGCCGCCAGCATGCCCGAGAGCACGGCGTTGTGGCTGCCCTTGATGCGGGGGACGTTGACGAAGCCGGCGGAGCAGCCGATCAGGGCGCCGCCTGGGAAGGTCAACTTCGGCACCGACTGGTAGCCGCCCTCGGTGATGGCGCGGGCGCCGTAGGAGAGCCGCTTGCCGCCCTCGAAGGTGGTGCGGATCGCCGGATGGGTCTTGAAGCGCTGGAATTCCTCGAAGGGGAAGAGATAGGGGTTCTTGTAGTTCAGGTGCACCACGAAGCCGACGGCGACGAGGTTATCTTCCAGGTGATACAGAAACGAACCGCCACCGGTCTTCATGCCGAGCGGCCAGCCGAAGGAATGCTGCACGAGGCCTTGCTTATGGTTCTCCGGCTTCACCTGCCAGAGCTCCTTGATGCCGATGCCGAACTTCTGGGGTTCGCGATCCTTTTGCAGGTCGAACTTGGCGATGAGCTGCTTGGCGAGCGAGCCGCGGACGCCTTCGCCGATCAGCGTATATTTGCCCAGAAGCTCCATGCCGCGGGTAAAATTCGGGCCGGGTTCGCCGTTCTTCTCGATGCCCATGTCGCCGGTGGCGACACCGATGACGGCGCCCTGGTCATTATAGAGCACTTCGGTGGCGGCGAAGCCCGGATAGATCTCGACGCCCAAGGCTTCCGCGTGGCCCGCCAGCCAACGACAGACATTTCCGAGGGAAACGATGTAGTTGCCGTGATTGCTCATCAGAGGCGGCATGGCGAAGTTCGGCAGGCGGATGGAGCCGGCCGGGCCGAGCAGCAGGAAGTGGTCGTCCTTGACCTCGGTCTTGAAGGGATGATCTGCCTCTTCGCGCCACTCCGGCAGCAGGCGGTCGATACCAACAGGATCGACGACGGCGCCCGACAGGATATGCGCGCCGACTTCGGCGCCCTTCTCCAGCACCACGACGGAGAGTTCGGGATTGACCTGCTTCAGCCTGATCGCAGCCGAAAGGCCGGCAGGGCCGCCGCCGACAATCACGACGTCGAATTCCATGCTCTCGCGTTCGGGCAGTTCAGTCGCTTCGGTCATCCGTCATTCTCCGCTCGGCCGGCTTTGCGGCCATAATTCCCCGTGTGTAGGCTATCTCTTGGCAAAACATGGCTGGATTGTCGAGCCGGGAAACGACAGCCATACCCCATTTCGCGCAATGATATTCCTCTTCACAAAAGAACTACATGACGCTTACGTCAACGTCAATAAATGAACCTGTTTCGGCCATGTCGCGGCCTTTCCTTTTGATCTTACCGCGCCCTATAAACGGAGCGAACAACAGGAGACTTCAAAAATGGATCTGGGCATCAAGGGCAAGCGCGCGCTCGTGCTGGCATCGTCGCGCGGACTTGGCCACGGCATCGCGGTCGCTCTGGCGCGCGAAGGCGCCAATGTGCTTTTGTGCGGACGCAGCGGCGAAACGCTGGAGGCGAACTGCAAGGCGATCAATGCCGAGGGCAAGGGCAAGGCCGACTGGATCTGGGCCGATCTTTCGGAAGAGAACTTCGTCGAGACAGTGACAACAGCAGTCAAGAGCAAGCTCGGCGGCGTGGACATCCTGATCAATAACACCGGCGGCCCGACGCCCGGCACCACCGAGGACATGACGGCCGAGCGGCTGGAGACCTATTTCTTCTCGATGGTGCTCCGGGTCATCACGCTCACAAATACGCTGCTCCCCGGCATGAAGGAACAGGGATGGGGCCGCATCCTGACGGTGGCGTCCTCGGGCGTGATCGAGCCGATCGGCAATCTCGCGCTTTCCAACACGCTGCGCCCAGCGCTCGCCGGCTGGAGCAAGACGCTGGCCACCGAAATCGGCCGCTTCGGCATCACCACGAACCTGCTGCTCCCCGGCTCCATCCTGACGAGCCGGCTCGACGATCTCGATGGCGCCGCCGCAAAGCGCACCGGCAAAAGCATCGAAGACATTCGTGTCGTCAAGGAAGCGGCCATCCCGGTCGGGCGATATGGGAAGGTGGAGGAGTTCGCGGCGACCGCCGCCTTCCTGTGCAGCCAGCAGGCGAGCTATATCACCGGCAGCCTCGTGCGCTGCGATGGCGGCGCGGCGCGATCCCTCTGATCGCAAACGACAATCGGGCGTCAGCCGCTGGCGCCCGACCGCGGTTGCGTCACATTCACGCGATCGCCCGCAGTTTAGAATATGCGAACATTACGAAAATTTAAGCCATTCTAACCACTTAGTGATGCCCCTGTCGGGATTGTGTCTTTTTCGTGCCGCAATAAAAGTGGTTGAATAAGTCATACTCAACAGCCCCCGACCGGTATCAACATGAAGAAACTCTGGATCACCACCTGCCTTGTTGTCGCAGCCGGCTTCGGCGCGTGGCACTATAAGGATCGCATTCCCTATCTCTCGCAATTCGGACCGAAACCGACCGCGCAGGCCGACGCCTCCGGCGGCAAGCAGGCGGCGGGCGATGGAGCACAGCAGGGCGGCGACCAGAAAGGCAAGGGGCGCAAGGGCGGCGGGCCCACGCTGGTGAAAACCGTGGCCGCCGTGAAGACCGTGCTGCCGCGCGATGTGACCGCATCCGGTTGGGCGGACGCCGACGACAACACGACGATCGCCGCGCAGGAACAGGGGCTGGTGACCGAGATCATCGCCAGCGATGGCTCCTCCGTCAAGCAAGGCGACCTCATCGCCAAGCTCGACAACCGCACGGCGCAGGCCGCAGTCGACAAGGACAATGCGATGATCGTGCGCGATACCGCAACGGTCGCGGAGGCCGAAACGGCGCTCACCCGCGCATCCGATCTCCTGACGTCGAAAGCCGGCACGCAGCAGACCTACGACCAGGCTAAGGCCGCGCGCGACACTGCCGTCGCCACTGTGCAGGCGGACAAGGCGACGCTCGCCTCCGATCAGGTACTGCTTGAGCATACCGACATCCGGGCGCCCTTCGACGGCCGCCTTGGTGACATCGCCGTCAGCCCCGGCGCCTTTGTGACGGCAGGCGCGACGATCGTGACGATTGCGAAATACGACCCGATCTATGTGAAATTCCACCTGCAGGAGCGTGACCTCCGGCAGCTGAAGTTGGCACTCGCCGCAGGCCCCGTCGACGTGACCACCGTGCCGCCATCGGGCAAGGGCAAGCCGCGCACCGGGCACATCAGCTTCTACGACAACACCGTCGACACCGCATCCGGCACCATCCTCGCCAAGGCGAAATTCGAGAATGCATCGGGCGCGCTTTGGCCGGGCCAATCCGTCAACATCGTCGTGCATTTCAACAACAACGAACAGCAAATCGTCGTGCCGACGGTGGCGGTCAGCCCCGGCGCCGATGGCTTCTACTCCTTCGTCGTCAATGACGGAAAGGTGCGGCTGGCGCCCGTCACCGTCGCCCGCGCCAATGGCGGCTATACGGCGATCTCGGCCGGCCTTTCGGAAGGCGACCATGTGGTCATCGAGGGACAGGCGCAGCTCGTCGACAAACAGGCGGTGAAGGAAGAGTTCGATAGCAAGGCGATCAACGTCGCCTCGGCGGATCAGCCGAAGTCAACGGAAACCATCGTGGCGGGCACGGAAGAATGATACCAAATTTCTGTATCCGGCGCCCCGTCGCCACCACGCTTCTCGCCATCGGCGCCGTGCTTGCCGGCATCGCCGGCTACCAGCTCGTGCCGGTGGCAGCCCTGCCGCAGGTCGATTTCCCGACGATCAACGTCTCGGCGTCGCTGACCGGCGCCTCGCCGAAGACCATGGCAACCTCGGTCGCGACACCGCTGATCAAGCAGTTCGAGACGATCCCCGGGATCAGCGAGATCAGCGCCACCAACTCGCTCGGCAATACCAGCATCGTGCTGCAGTTCGATCTCAACCGCAGCATCGATGCGGCTGCCGCCGACGTTCAGGCGGCGATCTCGCATGCCACACGGCAGCTGCCAGACAACATGACGACGCCGCCGAGCTATCGGAAGACCAACCCGGCAGACGCGCCCGTCATGCTGCTTGCGGTGCAGAGCGATACGATGCCGCGCAGCAAGCTCGACGATGTCGCGGAAAACATCATCTCGCCCTCGCTCTCCACCCTGCCCGGCGTCGCCGAAGTATCGGTCTTCGGCGCGCAGACCTATGCCGTGCGCGTCGAGGTCGATCCGAACAAGCTGCTGAACCGTGGCCTGGGGATCGATACGGTCAACAAGGCGATCCAGGCTGCCAATAGCCAGGTGCCCGTCGGCACCTTGCAGAACAACAGCCAGAGCATGACGATCACCGCCGATACGCAGCGGACAAATGCCGAGCAGTTCCGCACCCTCGTCATTGCCAACCCCGGTGGCGCGCCCATCCATCTTGGCGATGTCGCCGACGTTGAGGATAGCGTCGAGAACCAGAACACCGGCAGCTGGTACGACGGCAAGCAGAGCATCATCCTGGCAATCCAGCGTCAGCCGGATGCCAACACGGTCGCCGTGGTCGATGCGATCAATGCGAAGCTGCCGGCGCTGCATGCCGAAATACCGGGATCGGTGACGACGCAGGTGATGAACGATTCGGCCAAGCCGATCCGCGATGCGATCTCGGACGTGAAATTCACGCTGTTCCTGACGATCGGCCTCGTCGTTCTGGTCATCTATCTCTTCACCGGCCACCTGACGGCGACGATCATACCGGGCCTTGCCGTGCCGCTTTCGCTGATCACCACCTTCGGCATGATGTATGTGCTGGGCTACAGCGTCGACAACATCTCGCTGCTCGGGCTGACGCTTGCCGTCGGCCTTGTCGTCGACGATGCCATCGTCATGCTCGAAAACATCTTGAGGCACGTCGAGGACGGGATGCCGGTTCTCGAGGCGGCCATCAAGGGATCGGGCGAAGTCAGCTATACGATCATCTCCATGTCCGTCTCGCTGATCGCGGTCTTCATTCCGATCCTTCTGATGGGCGGCGTGGTCGGGCGTATCTTCAACGAGTTCGGCATGGTGGTGGCGATCGCCATCGTGGCATCCGCCATCGTGTCGCTGACGGTCACGCCGATGCTCGCCTCGCGGCTCGGCAGCGGCCATAGCCAGCCGCCCTTCTTCATTCGCTGGTTCGATGCCGGCTTCGAGCGGACGCTGCGCGGCTACGACCGCTCCGTTGCCTGGTGCCTGACACACCGTCCGGCCATCCTTGGACTGTTTCTCGCGTCGGTCGGATTGACGGTCTACCTGTTCATGACGCTGCCGACGAGCTTCTTCCCGACGGAAGATATCGGCCGCCTCAACATCTCGACCCGCGCCCGCCAGGATATCTCCTATCCGGCGATGAAGGATTTGCAGAACCAGGCGGCAGCGCTCGTCAAGCAGAACCCGGCGGTCAATCACGTCATGTCGATCGTTGGCGGCAATGCCCGCAGCCCGCTCAACAACGGCACGATGTTCGTCGAACTGAAGGACAAAAAGGACCGGCCGCCGCTCGATCAGACGCTGCGCGAACTGCGCGCCAGCATCAGCAAGATACCCGGCTTGCAGGCCTTCATCACGCCGCAGCAGAGCCTTCGCTTCGGTGGACGGCAGACGGCCAGCCAGTATCAGCTGGTGGTGCAGGCGCTGAGCGCGGACCAGACAAACCTCTGGGCCAACAAGATCCAGCAGGCCATGCACGGCGATCCGCGCTTTACCGACGTGACATCGGACGCGCAGAACAACGCGCTGCAGGCCGAGATCAAGGTCGATACGGAAAAGGCCGCCGCCTTCGGCATCACCGACGACCAGCTGCGCACGACGCTGCAAGAATCCTTCGGCGGCTATGCGGCGGCGCAGATCCAGTCGACCGGCGACAGCTACGACGTGCTGGTCGAGTATGACACCAACGCGCCCTGGGATGACCAGAAGCTGCAAGACATCCGCGTGGCGTCGTCGAGCGGCGCGCTCGTTCCGCTGTCGAACTTCGCGACAGTGGAGCGCACCACTGGTCCGGTAACGATCAACCAGACCGGCCAGCTCGTCTCGACCACCGTGTCGTTCAACCTGCCTGCCGGCGAAGCGCTCGGCGATGCAACAGCTGCGATCGACCAGATCAAGAAGGACATCGACATGCCCTCGGACGTCTTCACGTCCTATGGCGGCACGGCGCAGATCTTCGAGCAATCGCAGGGCAATACGCCTCTTTTGATCTTGGCGGCGGTGCTGACGATCTATGTCGTTCTCGGCGTCCTCTACGAGAGCTTCATCCACCCGCTGACGATCCTCTCCGGCCTGCCGGCGGCCGCCCTCGGCGCTCTTCTGGCACTGAGGGTGATGAACTTCGACCTGTCGATCATCGCGCTGATCGGCCTCCTGATGCTGATCGGCATCGTCAAGAAGAACGCGATCATGATGATCGACGTGGCGCTGGAGAACCTGCGATCCGGCACCGGCATGACCTCGTCCGAGGCCATCCACGAAGCCTGCGTACGGCGTTTCCGGCCGATCATGATGACGACCTTCTGCGCGCTGCTCGGCGCGCTCCCGATCGCGCTCGGCTCGGGCGCAAGCTCGGAGCTTCGCCAGCCGCTCGGCATCGCCGTCGTCGGCGGCCTCATCGTCAGCCAGGCGCTGACGCTGTTCATCACGCCGGTCATCTTCGTCGAGATGGGACGGCTCAGTGACTGGTTGCTCAGCCTTGGGCGGAAGAAGACAGAAGAACAACACGAGGAGCCCACACGGGCCATCGCAGCGGAATGATCGAGACGGGCGCCCATCGGCGCCCGTTTCATTTTGCGTTTGCGCGTCTTGAATAAGACAGACCGCTGTGGCATCACGCGCCCTCTTGAATTCGGGCGTCCCTTGGCGCCCCGGCGGAGCAATTGCTCCAGTCTCCAGCAACGATCGACATTGAGAGGTGCGAGCATGGCTCAAGCGCTAGGTTTGGACTTTGGCACGACCAACACCGTACTTGCCACCGCGGACGGCAAGACCACGCATTCCTTGGGCTTCACCAGCTCGGCGGGCGAAAGCGACAGCATGCGCACGGCGCTGTCCTTCATGAAGGACGGCAAGCTCGGCGCTTCGGCCCTGAAGGTCGAGGCAGGTCATGCGGCGATCCGCCAGTTCATCGACAATCCCGGTGACTGTCGCTTCCTGCAGTCGATCAAGACATTCGCCGCCAGCGCCCTTTTCCAGGGCACGCTGATCTACGCCAAGCGCCACAGCTTCGAAGACCTGATGGAGGTCTTCATCCGCCGCCTCAGCAACTATGCGGGCAACAACTGGCCGTCGGACGTGGCACGCATCGTCACCGGCCGGCCGGTGCATTTCGCCGGCGCGAGCCCCGATCCGGTGCTGGCGACGCAGCGCTACAACGAGGCGCTGTCGCGCTTCGGCTTCCCGGAGGTGCACTATGTCTACGAACCCGTGGCAGCCGCCTTCTACTTCGCGCAGAACCTGAAAAGCGACGCGACGGTGCTGGTCGCCGACTTCGGCGGCGGCACGACCGACTATTCGCTGATCCGCTTCGAGACCGTCGCCGGCCAGCTGAAGGCGACGCCGATCGGCCATTCCGGTGTCGGCATCGCCGGCGATCACTTCGATGCGCGCATCATCGAAAACGTCGTCGCGCCTGAAATTGGCAAGGGGAGTCATTTCAAGAGCTTCGACAAGATCCTTGAAGTGCCGACCAACTACTACTCCAGCTTCAGCCGCTGGAACCAGCTGTCGATCTTCAAGACCTCGCGCGAATACGAGGACCTGAAGAAGCTGGTCCGCACGGCGCTCGAACCCGAGAAGCTGGAGCTCTTCATCGACCTCGTCGATCATGACGAAGGCTATCCGCTCTACCAGGCGGTCTCGGCCACGAAGATGGCGCTGTCGGCCTCCGAGGAAGCCGAGTTCAATTTCTCGCCGCTCGGCCGCGCCGGAAAGCGGATGGTGGCTCGCGCCGATTTCGAGAGCTGGATTTCCGACGATCTCGCGCGCATCGAAGGCGCGCTCGACGATGTGCTGGAAAAGACCAATACGGAAGCGGGCGCGATCGACAAGGTGTTCCTCACCGGCGGCACTTCCTTCGTTCCGGCGGTGCGTCGCATCTTCACCGAGCGCTTCGACACCGATCGCATCGAGACCGGCGGCGAGATGCTGTCGATCGCGCACGGTCTGGCGCTGATCGGCGAACGCGACGATATCGCGCAATGGACGGTGCAATAGGCCGGGATGTGTCGGCTGCGCACTTTCATTGAGGCCCAGGCTTCGGTAATGTCGCGCCCATGATCTCCGTCAACGACCTCTCTCCAGGCGAACTCGCAGCCCTTCTGCATTTCCATGCGGATGCCGGTGTCGAGTGGCTGCTGGAGGACGAGGCTGTAGATCGCTTCGCCGAGTTCGAGGCGATGAAAGCGGCGCGCCGCAGCGCCGCCCCTGCCCCACAAGCGGAAGCGCGCGAGACCACATCCCGCGCACCAGCGGCTTCCGCACAACGCGGTGCGCCCCAGCCTGAGCGCTCGGCGCAACGGCCTCAGCCGGCGATCCCTGACGGCGAGGCGATCCAGCAGGCGCGGTTCGCCGCCGAGAGCGCGCGTTCGCTCGCGGAGCTGAAGACCGCGCTCGAGGCCTTCAATGGCTGCAATCTCAAGCACAGCGCACGCTCGACGATCTTCGCCAGTGGAGATGCTGCGAGCGGCATCATGCTGATCGGCTCAGCGCCCGGCGCGGAGGACGATCGCGAGGGGCAGCCTTTCGCAGGGCGTCCCGGCCAGCTGCTGGACAAGATGCTGGCCGCGATCGGGCTCGACCGCGCCGGCATCCTGTTGACCCAGGTCATTCCGTGGCGCCCGCCGGGCAACCGCGTAGCCTCCCCCGCCGAGATGGATATCTGCCGCCCCTTCATCGAGCGGCAGATCGCGCTTGCCGAGCCGAAAGTGATTCTCCTGCTCGGGAACTTCGCAGCTCGGGTGTTTTTTGGCGAAGGCGACACCATTCACGGCTTGCGCGGCCAGTGGCGCGAAATTGCCGCAGGCGACCGCGTCGTCCCAGCCATTGCGACGCTGCATCCGCAGGACCTGTTGACGGCGCCGGTCAATAAGCGCTTGGCTTGGAACGATTTATTGGCTTTTCAGGCGAAACTGACAGAAATCAATTCTGCCTCCTAAATAACCAACATTGACAGATTTGCGACGAGACCCATGCGCAAAACGCATGTCTGCCGCGTATTCCTATGCCTTGTGAAATCTATTGTGCGCTGCAATATTAGCGTTGTGTCTTGGGAGGAATCACTAAGGAACCAAGGCAATGAGCAACACTCGTCGTCCTACACACTGCAGATTTGAAACCTTGAGAAGCGCAAACAGCAACGGCCGCACCACGCAGAGCTACTGCCGCACCGGCTTCGCCACCAACGAGCAGATGATCGCTCGTGGCACTGGCGCGAGCGGTCGCATCGTGCGCCCCGCTGCCATCTTCGCGGATTTTCAGCAGTATTGATCGCAGGGCACGGCCATTCGCCGTCCCTGCCGCTTATCGGCTTATTCTCATGACGACCCGTCTCATCTCACTTCTTTGCAAGATCGACGCCATCGAGCACATCCGCGCGGCCGTATGCGCGGCGGAAGCCTACGATCGCGAATCCTGACGCGTCGCCATCGGCGCACGCCAGAGCCGTCACGGCACCTACCTCTCCACCGACATCTCGCTTGCCGCGTGAAACGCCTGATCGACATAGGCGAACTTGATCGCCTGCCACTGGCAATATTCCTCGACGAACGCGCGCGATATCCATAGCGACGGCTTCTTCATATCGACGTCCCACCCCATGCAGCCATCCTGCGCCGCTCTGGCGAAGAGGCGCTGCATATGCGTGCGCGATATCATGAAGTCGGCGGCCAGCGCCCTGCTGTCGAGCGGACCGACGAAGAAGCGATCGGGATGCGGCTCATCGGGATCGATCCTCGACATCAGATAATCGACAATCAGCCCGCCGGCATCGTTCCACATGAACACGCCCACCCGCTCCGGCGGCTCGCGCCAGGCTGCATCGCGCAGGCAATCGCGCGCGATCCGCGGCTGCATCAGCCGTATCCACTGAGGGTTTGCCTGGAACCGCTCCGCCCTGTCGCCATCGTCGAGGACGTCGAGTGCCAGCAAGTTGGACCAGACCCAGCTGAACATCGCCTGCTGCGCGATGTCGGCCACGTCGTAGCGGCGCGGCCGCTTGCGTTCCTCGCCGGGCACACAGGTGATGAACCTGTAGGTCGCGAGCTCATCGATAAAGCTGCGGATGGTGTTGCGGCTCGCAGCCTTGAAAGCCGTGATCTCCGTCGTCAGTGCCGTCGCCGTCAGCCCCGACGTTGGATCACCATCGATGCGTTCCATGCTGAGTGCATAGGCGACCTGCGTGAGCAGCCACCGCTGGTGCGATGCGAGCAAGCGCGCAAGCCTTGGGCCGGCATCGAACATGTTGCGCATGCGGCTTGCGTGAAATCGAATACCCAAGATGAACTTGGGGTCGGCTATCAAGTCTGTGGCACTAAACGGCATTGGTCTCCCGGACGGCACTCGACCTCGTGTAACCGCAAGTCAAGCAAACTAAAGCCGCCACTTATTTTCAACATCAGGATGTATAAATAAATGAAAGTTGTTCATTTTTACAAATCATAGGCGACTGTCACACGCCACCCTCAAATTTTGTAGGATGGGTTGCGGAACAGCAAAAATGCATGAATTTTGCGACACTTAGCCGCACGATTTCGTGAGCGGGAACTATGGAGAGCTGGCTTTTCGCGCAGCCGCCCGCTCGAGTTCCAGCTGATGCTCGCGGTAGATAATGAAAATGCCCGCGGCAACGATGACGGCGGTTCCGATCAGCATGCTCGTGGTCGGGATATCATCGAACACGAAGTAGGCGAGCACGCTGCCGAGCACGATGGACGTGTACTCGAACGGCGCGATCGTCGAGACATCCGCGTGACGGTAGCTTTCCGTCAGGAAAATCTGTGCGACGCCGCCGCAGAAGCCGGCAGCGATCAAGTAGAGCTGCGGCGCGAGATCGAGCAGATCCCAGCCGAAGGGCACGGTGAACAGTGAAAAGACCGAGGCTGTGATCGAGAAGTAAAGCACGATCGTCGAGGTCTTTTCTTCCTCGACCAGCTTTCTCACCTGGATCATCGCCAGGCCGCCCAAGACGGACGCCAGCAACACCGTGACCGCGCCGATCGCCTGTTCGGTCTCGACACCGCCATCGCGAAACAGCGTGAGCTTCGGCCAGGACACGATCGCCACGCCGATCAGGCCGACGAAGACCGCGCTCCAGCGATAAATACGCACCGTCTCGCCGAGAAGCAGGGCCGCGAAGACAACCGCGATCAGCGGCATGGCATAACCAAGCGCGATCGCCTCAGGCAACGGCAGATGGAGCAACCCATAAAAACCCAGGCCCATCGAGATGATGCCGAGCGTACCGCGCTTGAGATGGCCGATGGGATTGGCCGTGTAGAACGACGCCTTCAACTGCCCGCGATAGGCAAGGAACGCCATGATTGGGAACAGGGCGAAGAACGACCTGTAGAAGGTGACCTGGCCGGGCTGGATGCCGGCGCCAGCAAGCTTAATGAAGGTCTGCATCGCCAGGAAGAAGACGACGGAGGCGACTTTGCACGCGATACCTCGCATCGGATTTTCGAATACCGGCCGCATGTCAGACACTCGCGAATTCATCAATTGAACGTCGGGGAACCGCATCGGATTCGATGCGCGATCACTTTGACAGGGTTTCCGGTAAAAAACAGGTGAAAACGCCATATGCGCGAATTTGGGGGCCCGTTTGCCGAGACCATCCCATTTTGCGCTGACATTGCCTGATACGAAGCGGATTGTAGCCTCGCGGGATGCGCCTCAAGTATCTCCAGCGCGCGCAGGCCTAAAACCAGTCCATCCCACTTTGGGCTTTAGCTTTAATTCAGACTTTAGTGTAATTGTACCAATCAAATTTTATGGCAGAGCGCCCACTCTGTTTGCGAAGCATTGTCTAAAGGTCTCAGGGAATATCATGCGCACAGATACCGGCCAGGTCATAAATCTGGCAGATTACCGCCCCACCGATTTCGAACTCGAGCGCGTGGATCTGACGTTTGAACTGGACCCGACCGCGACCAAGGTAGATGCCCGCCTGATCTTCCACCGCCGCAAGGGCGCCGATCCGAAGGCGCCGCTCATCCTCGACGGTGATGAACTCGCCCTCTCCGGCCTGCTCTTCGACCAGGCGGAAATGAAGCCCAGCCAGTATACGGCGACACCAGACAGCCTGACGATCCGCAACCTGCCGAAATCCAAGCCCTTCGAACTGACGATCACGACGATCATCAATCCCGAGGCCAACACCCAGCTGATGGGCCTTTACCGCACCAACGGCGTCTATTGCACCCAGTGCGAGGCCGAAGGCTTCCGCCGCATCACCTATTTCCCCGATCGCCCGGATGTTCTGGCGCCCTACACGATCACCATCATCGGAGACAAGGCCGCCAACCCGGTCATGCTGTCCAACGGCAACTTCCTCGGCGGCGCCGGCTATGACGAAGGCCGCGCCTTCGCCGCCTGGTTCGATCCGCATCCGAAGCCGAGCTATCTCTTCGCGCTGGTCGCCGGCGATCTCGGCGTGGTCGAGGACAAGTTCGTGACCATGTCTGAACGCGAGGTCACGCTGAAGATCTACGTCGAGCATGGCAAGGAAGCGCGCGCTGCCTACGCCATGGACGCGCTGAAGCGCTCGATGAAGTGGGATGAGGAGCGCTTCGGCCGCGAATACGATCTCGACATCTTCATGATCGTCGCAGTGTCCGACTTCAACATGGGCGCCATGGAAAACAAGGGCCTCAACGTCTTCAACGACAAGTACGTACTGGCCGATCCGGAGACCGCGACCGACCAGGACTACGCCAACATCGAAGCGATCATCGCCCACGAATACTTCCACAACTGGACCGGCAACCGCATCACCTGCCGCGACTGGTTCCAGCTCTGCCTCAAGGAAGGCCTGACGGTCTATCGCGACCACGAATTCTCGGCCGACATGCGCTCGCGCCCGGTCAAGCGCATCGCCGAAGTGCGCCATCTGAAATCCGAGCAGTTCCCCGAGGATGGCGGTCCGCTGGCGCATCCCGTGCGCCCGACCACCTATCGCGAAATCAACAACTTCTACACGACGACGGTCTACGAGAAGGGCAGCGAAGTCACGCGCATGATCGCGACGCTGCTCGGCAAGGACCTGTTCAAGAAGGGCATGGATCTCTATTTCGATCGCCATGACGGCCAGGCCGTGACGATCGAGGATTTCGTCAAGTGCTTCGAGGATGCCAGCGGACGCGACCTGACGCAGTTCTCGCTCTGGTATCATCAGGCCGGCACGCCGCTCGTCACCGCATCCGGCAGCTATGACGCCAGCGCCAAGAGCTTCACGCTGTCGCTCGAGCAGATGGTTCCGGCAACGCCGGGCCAGAGCGACAAGAAGCCGATGCACATTCCGCTCAGCATCGCGCTCTTTGCCGAAGACGGCACGCCGCTCGAGCCCTCGTCGGTCGATGGCGCCGAGTACGGCGACAACGTGCTGCATCTGACCGAGCGCAGCCAGAAAGCCACCTTCAAGGGCATCGGCTCGCGGCCGATCGTATCGATCAACCGCAGCTTCTCGGCCCCGATCAACCTGCATTTCGACCAGTCGCCCACGGATCTGGCGCTTCTCGCCCGCTTCGAGACCGATCACTTCGCGCGCTGGCAGGCGCTGACGGACCTCGCATTGCCGACGCTGCTTGCAGCCGCCCGCGATGCGCGTGACGGCAAGCCGGTCGTCGCCTCGAAGGACTTCGTTGAGGCGCTGCTTGCGGCAGCCGCCGACGAGACGCTCGAACCCGCCTTCCGCGCCCAGGCGCTGGCACTCCCGAGCGAATCCGACATCGCCCGCGAACTCGGCGGCAACAACGATCCTGACGCCATCCACGCCGGCCGCTCCGCCGTGCTGCAGCAGGTGGCCGATGCCGGAAAGAGCGTCTTCGCGGCACTCTACGACAGCATGACCACGCCAGGCGATTTCAGCCCCGACGCCAAGAGCGCCGGTCGCCGTGCGCTCCGCAACAGCGCGCTCACCTATCTGTCCTATTCAGAGAATACGCCTGACCGCGCCAAGGCCGCCTTCGATGTCGCCAACAACATGACGGATCTGATGCAGGCGCTGACGATCCTCGCGCACCGCTTCCCGGATAGCAGCGAGGCGGCCGCAGCGCTGTCCACGTTCCATGACCGCTTTGCCGGAAATGCCCTCGTCATCGACAAGTGGTTCTCCGTCCAGGCGACCATTCCGGGCGCGAAGGCGCTCGATCGGGTGCTGAAGCTGATGGACAATCCGCAGTTCAAGCGCACCAACCCCAACCGCGTGCGCGCGCTGGTCGGCACGTTTGCCTTCGGCAACCCCACCGGCTTCGGACGTGCGGATGGAGAGGGCTACCGCTTCCTCGCCCGCGAGATCCTCGATATCGACGGACGCAACCCACAGTTGGCGGCGCGCATCCTCACCTCGATGCGCTCCTGGCGCTCGCTTGAGCCGGCGAGAGCCGAACATGCACGCAAGGCGCTGACCGAGATCGCCGAAGCACCGGCTCTCTCCACCGACGTTCGCGACATCGTCGAGCGTACCCTGAAGGGGTGATTTGCGACACGAGGCGGCCGAGCCTATTGAGGCCGCCTCTCACGCATGCTGGAAAAATCAGCACTTAGAATCGGTTAACAGATTTTTACCTTTTCCTCTGGACAAGGCGAATCACCAATGATTCATTGAGTCAGGTTCGGGCGAGCGGCGCAGCGAATCACGAGGGACAAGGCTCAAAAATGATGAACGTGCGGCGGGCAACCGTGGCCGAAGGACGGCTGCGTGTCGATTTCGAGAGCTTCCGCGCCTGGCGTGAAAGCTTCACCGGCAAGGCTACCGCGACCTCGCGACCATCCTCTACCCGAAATTACACGCATGCCGAGGCCGTGTTGAAGCGCGCCATTCCTATCCTTATCGTTGCATTTTTGACCGTCGTAGCAGCCTCGCATTTCTTCGGAATGCTCTCCGAGCACGACCGCATGCAGGCCGCCGCCCGCCACTCGACGGCGCTCGCAGCCGCCACCGCAGCAGCAGCCTTCGCCGATTCCGCCGCGATCTTCGACAGCGGTAACGCCACCGAAGGTCAGGCCCGCCTCGCCCGCTTCCTGCCGCAGGACCGGCTCGACGACGACGCCTTCGTCCTCCTCGTACAGTCGAGCGGCAAGGTCTTCGCGGCATCCGCCGCCGGTGCGGCCTATGTCGGTGCCGGTATCGGCGATTTCTTTTCCGAGGTGTCCGCGATCCGCCGCTTCGGCGACCGCGCGGGCGTCATCGAAACCACCATCGCCGGCCGGCCGCACTACGCCCAGATCACGCTCATCGGCGACAGCGGCGGCTATGTGGTCGCGGCAACCTCGCTCGATCGCATCAGCCAGCTGTGGCGCGAGGAGCTGACGCTCAACGTCACGCTGTTCGCCGGCATCTCCTCTATCCTCCTGGTCATCCTCTACGCCTATTACATGCAGGTGCGGCGCGCCCGCCATGCCGACGAGATCTTCGTCGAGTCCAACCAACGGGTCGAAACCGCTCTGTCGCGCGGCCGTTGCGGCCTGTGGGATTTCGATTTCGACCGCCGCGAATTCTTCTGGTCGCGCTCGATGTACCAGATGCTCGGTCTTCCAGGTGGCGACGGCAACATGTGCTTCGGCGACGCGGCACGGCTGATGCACCCTGACGACAGCGGTATCTACGAGATCGCCCGCTCGGTTGCCCGCGGCGACGCCGAGCAGATCGACCAGATCTTCCGCATGCGCCACGCAGCCGGCCATTACGTCTGGATGCGCGCCCGTGCGCAGGTCATCCGCACCAATGCCGGCCAAGTCCACATGATCGGCATCGCCATGGATGTGACCGAGCAGCACCGCCTTGCGCAGCGCTACGCCGAAGCCGACCAGCGGCTGGCGGACGCGATCGAGAGCACGTCGGAAGCCTTCGTACTGTGGGACAAGAACGACCGGCTGGTGATGTGCAACACGCACTTCCAGCAGGCCTACGGCCTTCCCGACAGCGTGCTGGTGCCGGGCACCGAGCGCGCCGCGGTCAATGCCGCAGCCGCCCGTCCCGTCATCGAACGCCGGATCGCAGACGCCCATGGCAACGGCTATTCGCGCACCAGCGAAGTGCAGCTCGCCGACGAGCGCTGGCTGCAGATCAACGAGCGGCGCACCCGCGATGGCGGCATGGTTTCCGTCGGCACAGACATCACGCTTCTGAAGCGCAACCAGGAGCGCCTGCGCGATTCCGAACGCCGCCTGATGGCGACGATCGGCGACCTCTCCTCTTCCCGCCAGACGCTGGAACGGCAGAAATCGGCGCTGTCGCTCGCGAACGCCAATTATCTCTCCGAAAAGGAACGCGCCGAGGCCGCCAACAAGGCGAAATCGGAATTCCTCGCCAACATGTCCCACGAACTGCGCACGCCGCTCAACGCCATCCTTGGCTTCTCCGAAATCCTGCAGGACGAGATGTTCGGTCCGCTCGGCTCGGCGAAGTACGACGAATATGCCCGCGACATCCATCACAGCGGCCGTCACCTGCTCAACGTCATCAACGACATTCTCGACATGTCGAAGATTGAAGCGGGCCACATGAAGCTTCAATGCGAGACGATCGACCTCGCGCCGCTGATCGAGGAAAGCCTGCGCTTCACCGCGATCCCGGCCAGCGAAAAGCGCATCGAGATCCAGCAGCGCATCTGCGATGGCATGACGCTCAACGCCGATCGCCGGGCGATGAAGCAGATCCTGCTCAACCTCCTTTCCAACGCCGTGAAATTCACCGACGAAGGCGGCCGGATCGCGGTGCGCACCCGTCGCACCTCGGTCGGCGTCATTTTGACCATCGCCGATACCGGCATCGGCATTCCCACGACCGCGCTCAGCAAGATCGGCCAGCCCTTCGAACAGGTGCAGAACCAGTATGCCAAGAGCAAGGGCGGCTCCGGCCTCGGGCTCGCCATCTCGCGCTCGCTGACAACGCTGCATGGCGGCCGGATGAAGATCCGCTCACGCGAGGCGATCGGCACGGTGATTTCGCTGCTGATCCCCGACAGTGCTGCATAATGCTTCGCATGTCGGCGCCGCAAAACCGCTACACACTTTTGCGCGACATGCGCTACGCCTTCACCACCCCCTGAAAGACCTTCCGCACCGTCTTCGACAGCTGCTTCATCACTCCCTCGAGCGTCTTGATGTCGGGGCAATCGCCGGCCCGGCAGACGAGATCGATGAGACCCGCCGGCGCATCCTTGGGATCGAAGGGACCATCGATGCAGAGCCGGATGAGCTGAGACAGCTCGGTGTAGAGCCCGAACGCCTCGCTGCAGCTATCGACATCGGCCGATGCCATCAGCGGCGCGCCCAGCTGCTTCAGCGCTTCGCCAGTGCTGATGCCATTGACCTTGACGACGACATCCTTCGCGGGGGCGATCAGCGCCAGATATTGCGCGATGAACTCGATATCGACGACACCGCCGGGGATAAGCTTCAGGTCCCACATGTTGGCCGGGGGCTTTTCCTGTTCGATCAACGCGCGCATCTCGGCCACATCCTTGGCCACCTTGCGCACGTCCCGCCGGGTCGACAGCACCTCCTCGATCACGCGCTCGACGTCACCGATCAGGCTGGCATCGCCGCAGATCAGACGCGCGCGGCTGAGCGCCATATGCTCCCAGGTCCAGGCTTCCTCGCGCTGGTATTTCGCAAAGGAGCTGATGCGCGTGGCGACGGGTCCCTTGTTGCCCGAAGGGCGCAGGCGCATGTCGACCTCGTAGAGCACGCCTTCGGCCGTCGGCGCCGACAAGGCGGCGATCAACCGCTGGGTGATGCGGGTGAAATAGCGCACCGCATCCAGCGGCTTGGCGCCGTCGGATTCCTCGGCCGCATCTTCGTAGTCATAAAGCAAGATGAGATCGATGTCGGAGCCTGCGGTCAGCTCGAAGCTGCCGAGCTTGCCCATTCCAGCGACGGCGACGCGGCCGCCGGGGAACTTGCCGTGCGCCGCCTCGATCTCCGCGAGCACGGCGTTCAGCGCTGCCTCGACAATCAGATCGGCAAGGTGCGTAAACGCGCGTCCGGCCATCGCGCCATTGATGGAGCCCGTCAGCAGGCGAATGCCGATCAGGAAGCGCTGTTCGGCGGCGAAGATGCGCAGCCGGTCCAGCACCTCTTCATAATACCGCGCCTGCTGCAGCGAGCCCTTGAGGCGTCCCGCCAGATAATCGCGCGTCGGAAGCTCGGCCATCAGGCCCGGATCGAGCATGCCGTCGAAGACGTGCGGCCTGGCGGCGATGACCTCGGCAAGCTTCGGCGCCGCCGACATGATGTATACGATCAGCGAGAGCAGCGCCGGATTGCTGCCGAGCAGCGAGAACAGCTGGATACCTGCGGGCAGGCCCGAGATGAAGCTGTCGAACCTGAGGATCGCCTCGTCGGCGCGCTTGCTTTCGCCGAACACGCGCAACAGCTCCGGCGTCAGTTCGGTCAGCCGTTCGCGGGCCTCGACCGACTGCGTCGCCTTGTAGCGCCCGTAGTGCCAGGTGCGGATAACCCGCGAAATGTCGGAAGGACGTTCGAAGCCGAGTTTGCGCAGCGTCACCAGCGTGTCAGGATCGTCGTTCTGGCCGGTGAAGACGAGGTTGCCCGTCTCCGTCGACAGCTTGGTCTCCTGTTCGAACAGCCGGGCGTAGCGGCGCTCGACGGTCCTGAAGACCTCGACAAGGCGCTCGGAAAAGCTCGGCGTGTCGCTGAAACCCATCATATAGGCGATGCGCTTCAATTCGCCCTCTGTCTCGGGCAGCAGGTGGGTCTGCTCGTCGCGCACCATCTGGATGCGGTGCTCGACGTCGCGGAGGAACCAGTAGGCTTCCGTCAGCTCCTCGCAGGTCTCTTCGTCGATCCACTTGGCCTTGGTGAGCTCGTTGAGCGTTTCCTCGGTGGCGCGCGAGCGCAGCGCCGGCATGCGCCCGCCGGCGATCAACTGCTGCGTCTGGGCGAAGAACTCGATCTCGCGGATGCCGCCACGGCCGAGCTTGACGTTGTGGCCCTTTACCGCGATCGCGCCATGCCCCTTGTGGGCGTGGATCTGCCGCTTGATCGAGTGAATGTCGGAGATCGCCGCATAATCGAGATATTTGCGGAAGACGAAAGGGGTGAGGTCGCGCAGGAAACGGTCGCCGGCCGCGATATCGCCCGCAACCGGGCGGGCCTTGATGAAAGCCGCGCGTTCCCAGTTCTGCCCCCTGCCCTCGTAATAGACCATGGCGGCATCGATCGAGACGGCCAGCGGCGTGGCGCCGGGGTCCGGGCGCAGTCTAAGATCGGTGCGGAAGACATAGCCGTCGCCGGTGCGCTCCTGCATGATGCGCACGAGCCTGCGCATCAGGCGCGGGAAGATATCGATCGCATCGTCGGGATCGGACAGGATGCCCGCCTGCTCATCGAAGAAGACCACCAGATCAATGTCGGAGGAATAGTTGAGTTCGCAGGCGCCGAGCTTGCCCATGCCGAGCACCACGAGACCCGATCCTTCGCTCGGTCGCGCGACATCCTTCAGCTGCAACTTGCGGGCTTCGTGCGAGGAGAGCAGCAGGTGATCGATCGCGGCCGAAACCGTGGCCTCGGCAAGCCGGCTCAGCCATGCGGTGGTGGTGCGGCCATCGAAGACGCGGGCGAGATCGGCGAGCGCGAGCAGAAAGGCCACACGGCGCTTGACCGTCCGCAGACGGCCCATGATCTCACTCTCGCTCGGTGAAGCGCCATCGCGCGGCATCCAGGCATCACGCGCTTCCGCGATCAACGCCTCCAGGCGCGGCTCGAGCGGCTCGCTGATGGCGATGGTGAGGATGCCGGGATCGATGTTGGCGATATCGCGCAGATAGGGCGAGAGCGTGAGAGCAGCCGAGATGAAATCGCGAAGCGCGCCTTCGGCCTTCAGTATATCGGCCACGACGGGTTCGTCGGCGCCGATCTTCTGCAGATCATCAAGCACGAGCTTCAATTCGGTCTTGCTCAACGGCTTCAACAGGCCGTCGACCACCTCGCTCAGGCTGTGCGTCGAATTCGTCAGCATGCGCCCTCCCTGGCAACAGGCAGCGAAAGTCGAAGCAGAATCAAAGCCGCTCGCCGCCTGAGGCTAAGTTAGGGTCTGAGACGCAAATGGCCAACAGACAATTCGGGGTAGCGGGGAAACGCCTACTTCAAGGGAAAGACGAGCGTGACGGCGAGCCCACGATTGGTCGCCGCATCCGGGTCGGTATCGCTGAGTTCCAGCTTGCCGCTGTGCAATTCCATCACCGCTTCGACCAGCGACAGGCCAAGGCCGGTGCCGGGCTTCGAACGGCTCTCGTCCAGCCGCACGAAGCGCTTGAGCACGTCCTCGCGCTTGTCGGCGGGAATACCGGGACCATGATCGGCGACCTGCAAGCAGATGGCATCGGGACGGCGTGTCAGCCGCAGCGAAACTTCGCCACCCGCCTCCGCACCCGCGGAATACTTCACGGCGTTGTCGATCAGGTTGAAGATCGCCTGGCCGATCAGTTCGCGGTTGCCCTGCACCTCGATACCGGGCTCGATATCGGTGGTCATCGCAAGCCCCGCCTCGTCGGCCACCGGCTCGTAGAGTTCGGCGCTATCGGCGACGATGGCAGAGAGATCGATCGTCGACATCTCGGCGGCCACAGAGCCGGCCTCGACGCGGGAGATCATCAGCAGCGCGTTGAAGGTGCGGATCAGCTGGTCGGATTCTGAAATGATCCCTTCCAGCGCCACGCGGCGCGTATCGGCATCCGGCGTATCGATCGCGTCCGCAGCCTTGTTGCGCAGGCGTGTCAGCGGCGTCTTCAGGTCGTGGGCGATGTTGTCGGAGACCTGGCGCAGCCCTTCGTTCAGCTTCTCGATACGGCCGAGCATGGTGTTCAGCGACACGGAAAGGCGATCGAACTCGTCGCCGGAGCCGCCGACCGGCAGGCGCTGCGAGAGATCGCCGGCCATGATCTTCTTGCTCGCCGCCGACATGCGGTCGATGCGCTTCAGCGCGTTGCGGCCAATGCCGAACCAGATGATGACGGCGCCGAGACCCATGATCGCCAGCGCGACCATCAGCGCCTGCCTGACGAGCGCGCGGAACGCCTCCGGCTCGCCAAGGTCGCGGCCGATCAGGATGCGCAGGCCATTGTCGAGCACGTTGATGTTGGCGACAGCCATGTGCGGCTTGCCCTGCCCGCCCTCTGAATAGCGCTGATAGCGAAACGGCAGACTGGTCCAGCCTTGCTCGTCGAGCACGCCCGGCTGGACGGAAGCGACGTTGCCGGCGAGGATGTCGCCCGAGGGACCGGCGATGATGTAGAGATTGGCGCCCGGCTGGCGGGCGCGGCGCTCCATGGTCCTGAGCAGCAGGTTCATGCCGCCATTGTCATAGGCGCGCTGAACCTGATCGACCTCCTGCTGCACTGCCTCTCGGATCTGGCTGGTGAGCAGCCGCTCGGACATCGCCGTCACGTAGAAGACGAGCGTTGCGGCGCAGATGGCGAAGAGCAGGATGTAGAGAGCCGAAAGGCGGACTGCCGTGGACTTGAAGAGAACCCAGAAGCGGTTCATCCGTCATCCTTGATCATGTAGCCGGCGCCGCGAATGGTCTTTAGCAGCGGCAGGCTGAAGTCCTTCTCGATCTTGGAGCGCAGCCGCGACACGTGCACGTCGATGACGTTGGTCTGCGGATCGAAGTGATAATCCCAGACATTTTCGAGCAGCATGGTGCGTGTGACCACCTGGCCGGCATTCTTCATCAGATATTCGAGCAGGCGGAATTCGCGCGGCTGCAGCGGAATTTCCTTGCCGCCGCGGCGCACTTCGTGGGCAAGCCGATCGAGCTCGAGATCGCCGACGCGGTAGACGACGTCCTGGTCGGGCGTACCCTTGCGGCGGCCGAGAACCTCGACGCGCGCCAGAAGCTCGCTGAAGGCGTAGGGCTTGGGGAGATAGTCGTCGCCGCCGGCGCGCAGGCCGGTCACGCGGTCGTCGACCTGGCCAAGGGCGGAGAGAATGAGAACGGGGGTGTGGATGCCCTTGCGGCGCAGCTCGGCTATGACCGAAAGGCCATCGCGGCGCGGCAGCATGCGGTCGATCACAAGCACGTCGTAAGTGTTTTCGGTCCCCATGAAGAGGCCGCTTTCGCCGTCGCTTGCATGGTCGGCGACAATACCCGCCTCACGAAAGGCTTTCGTGAGATAGGCCGCCGCTTCCAGATCGTCTTCGATGATGAGAATCTTCATGCGGCCGACATTACCCGCCGGCTGTGTTTCGGCAAGGCTCAAAGCGTGATCGTCTTGCTGGAAGGTCATTGTCGTCACCTGCGATGGGTTGACAGGAAGAGCCGCGCGAGCGCGCGACCCTTCGATTTCGATCCGGAAACCCGGGGCGTTTAGCCCTGGTTTTCGACCGGAAGGGCGACGAAGCGGCTGCCTTCCTTGGACTGGATCTGGAACAGCGCGCGGGTGCGGCCATCCTTCTTCGCCTGGTTCAGCACCTTGACCACGTCGTCGGCGGTGGAGACTTCCTGGTTGTTGACCGAGGTGATCTTCTCGCCTTCCTTGATGCCCTTGTCGGCAGCGTCGGAGTTCGGGTCGATGCCGGTGATCTGCAGGCCCTTGCCGTCATCGGCAGGACCGACCGTCAGGCCGAGATCGGCGAGCGCCTTTTCGGATGCCGGGGTCTGTGCTTCCGGTGCCTGATCGCCATCATCGGCCGAAGCCTGCTGCTGGTCGGCCGGCAGCGTGCCAAGCTCAACCGTCACCGGCTGGGACTTGCCCGAGCGCCATACCGACAGCTCTACCTTCTTGCCCGGCGTCATCGCGCCGATGCGGCGGCTGAGGTCACGGGCGTCCTTGACGGTCTCGCCGTTGACGGCGGTGACGACGTCGCCAGCCTTGAGGCCGGCCTTTTCACCCGGCGTTCCGGCCTGAGCGTTGACGACGAGCGCGCCGCTTGCCTCAGACAGGCCGAGAGAGTCGGCGATGTCCTTGGTGACCGGCTGGATCTGCACGCCGAGGTAGCCGCGCGACACCTGGCCGTCCTTCATCAGGTCGGCGACGACGTCCTTGGCTGTTGAAGCGGGGATCGCGAATGCGATGCCGACGCTGCCGCCCGACGGCGAGAAGATGGCGGTATTGATGCCGACCACCTGGCCACTGAGGTTGAAGGTCGGACCACCGGAGTTGCCGCGGTTTACGGCTGCGTCAACCTGGAGATAGTCGTCATACGGGCCGGAGCCGATATCGCGTCCGCGGGCAGAAACGATACCTGCCGTCACCGTGCCGCCGAGGCCGAACGGGTTACCGACGGCAACCACCCAGTCGCCGACGCGGACGTTGTTGTCGTCAGCCCAGTTGACGTAGGTGAACTTCTTGCCCTTGCCGTCGACCTTCAGCACGGCGAGGTCAGTGCGCGGGTCCTTGCCGATCAGCTTGGCGTCGAGCTCGGTACCGTCCTTCATGACGGCGACGAAGGCCGCGCCATCGGAGACGACGTGATTGTTGGTGACGATATAGCCATCTTCGGAGATGAAGAAGCCGGAGCCCTGGGCGACGGGGCGCAGACGACCCTCATGCTGGCCGGGGCCTGGAGGATGCGCGCCGGGAGGGCCACGGCGGCCCTGCTGCTCGCCGAACTGGCGGAAGAACGGCTTCAGGGCGTCGGGGAGATCATCGAAGCCACGACCGTTGAAATCGAAGGAGAAGCCATTGCCATCCTCATCCGATGCCGGCTTGACGCGGCTTTCGACGCGAACCGAAACGACGGCGGGCGAAACGGCATCAACGACATTGGCAAAGCTCGGAACGGATGGTGCCTCGACCTTGACCGCTTCGGCATAGGAACGCGTGATTTCGAGGGGGACACCGGTCGCCAGGACGGCAGCGGCAAGACCGGCAACGGTCGAGGCCTTGAGCACGGTCGACAGTGACGGAGCTTTGATAGTCTTCAGCATAGACGCACCTTCTTATATTTAAATCCACGGGACCGGCGGTTACCGGATCGGTCGATGGATGAAGATATAGGACGGCACACCTTACTGCGAACTGTCCGAGGCATGAAAAATTCGTAATGTCCGAATTCTTCCGCCTGGAGCCTACTTTTTCAGTAGCTCGCTCAAACGCGCCTGCTCTTCGCTCGTCAGCGTTGATCCGGTCGGCTGGCCGGCATAGCGGCGGGCGAAGACCACGAGCGACAGGCCGCCCAGCAACGCGAGCAGGATCGGAGCCCCCCACAGAAGCAGCGTCTTTGTCTCGAAACGCGGCTTCAGCAGCACGAACTCGCCGTAACGGGAGACGATGTAGCTCATGACCTGCTGGTCGCTGTCGCCATCGGTAATGCGCTTTCGCACCAGCAGACGCAGGTCCTTGGCCAGTTCGGCGTTGGAATCGTCGATCGACTGGTTCTGGCAGACCATGCAGCGCAATTCCGCCGAGATCGCGCGCGCCCTGCTCTCAAGAGCGGGATCTTTCAGCATCTCGTCCGGGTTGACGGCGAAACTTGGTGCTGCGGACGCGATCAGGAAGAGGGCCAGAAGGAAGCGACGCATCATTCGGCCGGCTCCATGACAGGCTGCAGCGGCTTTGCCTTGCGACGTGGCGCGCCGACGCGCAGACGCCGGTCGCTGAGCGAGACGAAGCCGCCAAACGCCATGACGAGAGCGCCGCCCCAGATGCAGAGAATATAGGGCTTCCACCAGATGCGCACGACGATGCCGCCGTCATCGGTCGGATCGCCGAGCGAGACGTAGAGCTGGCTTGGGCCGAAGGTCAGGATGCCGGCTTCCGTTGTCGGCATCTGGCCAGCGGTGTAGATGCGTTTGGCCGACCAGACGTCAGCCACGTCAACGCCGCCCCTGGCGATGGTGAAATGACCGCGATCCTCGGTGAAGTTCGGTCCGGTTGCCTCGCGCATCCCGTCGAAGCGCAGCGTATAGCCGCCCGCATCAGTCACCTCGCCCTGCTTCATCTGCAGCACGTGTTCGGTCTGAAAGGTGGACACGGCGACGATGCCAAGCACCGAAATGCCAAGGCCCGCATGGGCGAGCGCCGTGCCGAAGGCCGAACGCGGCAGGCCCTTGAGGCGGCGCCACGCAATGCCAAGAGGCTGCTTGCCGACGCCGGCGCGATACCAGAGGTCGGCCACGGCGCCGAGGACGAGGAAGAGGCCAGCCGCGAGCCCGAGAACCGACATGACCGGGCCGCCATGCTGGAGATAGAAGAACAGGACGGCGGCGACGAAGGCGAGTGCGGCAACCACATAGAGCCGCTGCAGGGCGCCCAGCAGATCACCGCGCTTCCAGGCGAGCAGCGGGCCGAAGGGCACGATGACCAGAAGCGGTGCCATCAACAGGCCGAAGGTCATGTTGAAGAAGGGCGGGCCGACAGAGATCTTGTCGCCGGTGATGGTTTCCAGAACCAGCGGGTAAAGCGTGCCCGTCAGCACCGTGCCGCAGGCGACCGTGAGGATCAGATTGTTGACGACGAGCGCTCCTTCGCGCGAGATCGGCGCGAACAGGCCGCCGGCCGTCAGTCTCGGCGCCCGGAAGGCGAAGAGCGACAGCGCACCGCCGATGAAGAGCAGCAGGATGCAGAGGATGAAGACGCCGCGCGATGGGTCGCTGGCGAAGGCGTGAACCGAGGTCAGCACGCCCGAGCGCACCAGGAAGGTGCCCATCAGTGACAGCGAGAACGTCAGGATGGCAAGCAGCACGGTCCAGATCTTCAGCGCCTCGCGCTTTTCCATGACGAGCGCGGAGTGCAGCAGCGCCGTACCGGCGAGCCAGGGCATGAAGGAGGCGTTCTCGACCGGATCCCAGAACCACCAGCCGCCCCAGCCGAGTTCGTAATAGGCCCAGTAGGAGCCCATGGCGATGCCGAGCGTGAGGAAAGTCCAGGCGGCCAGCGCCCAGGGGCGCACCCAGCGCGCCCATGCGGCGTCGATGCGCCCTTCGATCAGTGCCGCCACGGCAAAGGAGAAGCAAACGGAGAAGCCGACATAGCCGAGGTAGAGCAGCGGCGGATGGATGGCGAGGCCGATATCCTGCAGGATCGGGTTCAGATCCTTGCCTTCGGCCGGCGCCGGATCAAGGCGCGTGAAGGGATTGGAGGTAAGCAGGATGAAGAGCAGGAAGGCCACCGAGATCCAGGCCTGAACCGAAAGCACATTGGCCTTCAGCGTCTCGGGAAGATTGCGGCCAAAGATGGCGACCAGCGCGCTGAAGAGAGCCAGGATCAGGAGCCAGAGCATCATCGATCCCTCGTGATTGCCCCAGACGCCGGAGTATTTGTAGATCAGCGGCATCAGCGAGTGCGAGTTTTCCCAGACATTCTTCACCGAGAAATCGGAGACGACATGCGCATAGGTCAAGACGCCGAAGGAGAAGGCGACCAGCGCGAAAAGGACGACAGAGCCGATCGGCCCGACATCCATCATCGCCTGATCCACGCGCCGGGCGCCGATCAGCGGCACCAGAGACACGATGATCGCGGTTGCGAGCGCCAGAATGAGAGCGTAGTGGCCGATTTCGATAATCATTTCGCCGCCTGTTCGTCTTTCCAGAGCCCTTGCTGCTTCAGCCTGTCGGCGACATCCTTGGGCATGTATTTCTCGTCATGCTTGGCAAGCACGGTATCGGCGGTGAAGACGTCGCTGCCGCTCTCGAAGGTGCCTTCGGTCACCACGCCCTGCCCTTCGCGGAAGAGATCGGGAAGGATGCCGGTGAAGCGGACGTGAACCAGATCGCCCGAGGCATCGGTCACCGCGAAACGCACCGTTGAGCCAGCGCCCCTGACGACGCTGCCCTCGCCGACCAGCCCGCCGAGGCGGATACGGGTTCCCGGCGGCACCGGATTGCTGGCGAGATCGGCCGGCATGTAGAAATAGGCGACCGAATTGCTGAAGGCGAACATCACAAGCAGAACGGCCGCGACAATGAAGCTCATTCCGCCGCCGATTACCGCAAGGCGTTTCTGCTTGCGCGTCATTGCATCGTTCCTTGTGTCGCCGCTGCGTCCGCGGGAAGACCGAGTTCATGGGCGAGTGCCACAAGCTGCTTGCCCTTCTCGCCATCAGCGGGGAAAGCCGTCAGCCCGCGCTTCAGCGCCGCAGCCGCGCGGTCCTTGTCGTTCAATACCATATAGGAGCGGACCAGCCGCAGCCATCCGTCGAGATTGTCGGGGTTTTCGGTGAGCTTCGCGTCGAGGCTGTCGACCATGCCGCGGATCATCTGCTGACGATCGCCGCTATTCATCTGATCGGCCGCCGCGACATCAGCCTGCGTCGGTCCGCCGAGCGCTGCGGCTGCCGTTGGAGCGTTGCCCGCAGCCGGCGTGCCGCCGTTCTTTGCGATATGCTCGCTCACCAGCGGCATCCATGGCGCATCGGGCGGGGACTGCTTGGCGATCGCCTCGAAGCCGGCGCGAGCCTCTTCGGCCTTGCCCGCCTGTTCGAGGCCGAGCGCGATGTAGAAGCGGGCGCGCGGGTTTTCCGGCTCCAGCTTCAGCGACCGCGTCAGCACATCGCGCGCATCGTCGGTGATCACGCCGCTCGAGGCGGCAATCAGCGTTTCGGCCAGCCCGTCGAGCCGGGCCGCCGTTTCGCCGAGCAGGCGGATGGCGTTGCGGTAGGCGGTCTCGGCGTCGGCGATGCGCATGGTGTTGAAGTAGATCGGCGCCAGGATGTCCCAGCCCTTGCCGTCATCCGGGTTCTCGGCGAGATGCCGCTCGGCCTTGGCGACAAGGATCGCCATGTCGTTGCCAGGATTCTCCAGGCGCGCCTCTAGAGGCTGCGAGGGCAGATCGGGTCTGCCCATTATGATGTAAAGACAGAGCCCCGTGAGCGGCAGCAGCATAAGCACGAAGACTTCGGCGGCGCGACGGTATCCGCGTCCGGCCTTGGGAGCAGCAGACGTCTCGGCGCTCGATACGGCAAGCAGTCGGCGGCCGATTTCGGCGCGGGCGTATTCTGCTTCCTCGGCGGAAATCAGGCCGCCGGCCCGGTCGCGGTCGAGTTCGGCAAGCTGGTCGCGGTACACGGCGGTTTCGCCGGCACGGCTATCGCCGGTCGCCTTCGAGCCCCGCAAAAGCGGATAAAGCAGAAGAGCGGCAACGGATGCCGTCATCACGGCCAGGAGAATCCAGAAAGTCATGACCGCCAATTACTCGAAGCGCGGGATCATTCCAATATGCAAAGCCACGATGACGATGATTTGAAGCATTTTGCAGCTGTCGCAGACAGGAAGCGACCGGGATCGACTAACCCAATGGCGACCAGCTGCCATTCTCGTTACGGCAGGCCGATCCGCGCGCCAGCGTGTCCTTGCCGTCGACGGTGAGCGTGTGGGTGTACTGGCGGCAATTCTGCGAGCCGACCTGATAGGGAGCCGCGGCCACGACCTTGCCGCTGACATTGCGGCCGCTCCAGACGACAGGCTGGCCGACGGCTGCGCCTTCCAGCGCGCGGTACTCGGCTTCCAGCGCCCGCTGCCGGTCGCTGTCGCTCAAGGTCACGCCGGTGCGGCCGACGATGCCGCCCTGCAGGGCTTCGATGATGGTGGCGGAAGCCGATGGCTTGCGGCCGCCGAAAAGGCCGGATGAGGCGCCGCTCTTCGTCGTCTGGCAGCCGGTCAGAGCCATGCATGCCACAAGAGAAAGACCAATTATGCCTTTTGAGCTAGGTATCATTCAGTCGAACCCGAACCAGGTGTCAAACGCGTCACAGGTGCAAGCCACCCCGCCTTAGGCCGAGGTAAAGCATGCTATGCAAATGTCTTTCTGGCATCAAGCCGCCCGTCACGCAACATCCTTTGTGACACCGGGAAGAATAAGGCGCGCCTTCAGCCCGCCCCACTCGCCGCGCGACAGTTCCAGCCGGCCCTGATACTCGTTGGCGATCTCGGTGACGATCGAAAGGCCAAGGCCGGTGCCGGGCTTGCTCTCGTCGAGACGGCGGCCGCGCTTCAAAGCCTCGCGGATCTGGTCCGGCTCCAAGCCAGGGCCATCATCCTCGACGATCACCTCGACCCAGTGGCGGCGCGCGCTGCCCTCCCCGCCCTTGACGTCATCGGGGGCCTCGGTGACCGACAGCCTGACCTTGTGCACGGCAAAGCGCGAGGCGTTTTCGAGCAGGTTGCCGACCACCTCCTCCAGATCCTGCTGCTCCAGCGCCACGGCCAGATGCGGCGGATTGACGAGGAGGTCGAACTCCTTGTCGACGTTCAGGCGGCGCATGACGCGTACCAGCCGCTCCAGCGCCGGCTCGGCGTCGGTACGCGCGAGCACGGATTCGCGCTGGGCGGCAATGCGGGCGCGGTTGAGATAGGATTGCACCTGCCCCTGCATCGATTCGGCCTGGCTCTTGACCAGTTCGCCATGCGAGCGCTCCAGCACGCGGGCCTCGTTGAGCAGCACGGCGATCGGCGTCTTCAGCGAATGGGCGAGATTGCCGACCTGCATGCGAGCGCGCTCGACGATGCGGCGGTTGCTGTCGATCAGCGCGTTGACCTCGTTGGCAAGCGGCAGGATTTCGCGCGGGAACTCGCCCTTCAGCTGCTCGCTCTCGCCGGCGCGGATGCGCTCGAGTGCGGCGCGCGCCTTGTCGAGCGGCTTCAGGCCATAAAGAATGGCGAGCGCGTTGACGATCAGGCTGCCGACGCCGAAGCCGGCAAGCGCGAGATAGAGGCTGTGGGAGAAGTTGCGGACGTCGTCCTCGACGACATCGACATTGCCGGTGACGCGAAAGCGCGCGGCGCGGCCATCGGTGTCGAGCACCACTTCGGTCTCGGCGACCTGGATGCGGTTCTGCGAGGTATCCGTCACCTGATAATAGCGCTCGTAGTTCTTGTCGAACGGCGCTTCCAGCACGGAGGGAACGGGGATGGTCGTGGCGCCGAGCGAGGGCGAGACCAGCGGCGGGGCCGTATAGGTCCCAAGCGGCTCGACCATCCAGTACCAGCCGGTCTTCGGCTGGGCGAAGCGCAGGTCGCCGAGCTGCGGGCTGCCCGACAGCGCGCCCTGATCGCCGATCGCCACCGAGTTGATGACGTTATAGAGCTGCGCGCGCAGAAGATCCTGGAAGCCGCGCTCGGCGCTTTTGCGATAGAGCGTCGAGATCAACAGGCCGATTACGACAAGCGCCACGGTCGACCAGATCGTGGTCAGAAGCAGGACGCGTGCGGTAAGAGACTTAATTCGCATTGGTCGGCGCTTGGATGCGGTAGCCGAGACCGCGCACCGTTTCGATCAGATCGACGCCCATCTTCTTGCGCAGGCGACCGACAAAGACTTCGATCGTGTTGCTGTCGCGGTCGAAATCCTGGTCGTACATGTGCTCGACCAGCTCGGTGCGCGACACGACCTCGCCCATGTGATGCATGAGATAGGCCAAGAGCCGGTATTCGTGCGAGGTCAGCTTCAACGCCACGCCGTTGACCACCGCCTTGGAGGTCTTCGTGTCGAGGCGAACGGGGCCGCAGACGATCTCGGACGAAGAGTGGCCGGCGGCGCGGCGGATGAGCGCGCGGATGCGGGCCAGAACCTCTTCGACGTGGAACGGCTTGGTCACGTAATCGTCGGCGCCCGCATCGATGCCGGCGACCTTGTCGCTCCAGCGGTCGCGGGCGGTCAGGATCAGCACCGGCATGCCGCGACCGGCGCCGCGCCACTTTTCCAGAACGCTGACGCCGTCGAGTTCGGGCAGGCCGATATCGAGGATGATCGCGTCATAGGGTTCGGTATCGCCGAGGAAGTGTCCCTCCTCGCCGTCGAACGCCTGATCGACGACGTAGCCGGCCTCTTTCAGGGTTTCGCTCAGCTGACGATTCAGATTGACGTCGTCTTCGACTACCAGGATGCGCATCGGTCCGCTCTACTCCGCTTTATGTCTTCGATGTCTAAATAGGGCGATTCTGCCTACATCGGAACCTTGACGGTTACTTTACGCGGTCGCTGGCCGTTGCCCTGGACGAGCACGGTGATGATGCAGCTGTCGCCGGAGGGCTGAACGGAGAGCAGTTGCCCCCCGGTCTTCTCGACAACCTGCTGGGCGGCTTCACTGCAATCGCCTGCTACACGCACCAAAAGGTTGTGCGTATTATCCGGTGAGGGCGACGGGACCGTCAGCCAAACGGCCAACGCTGCGACGCTCAGAGGAGAGGCCATGTGCTATGCTTTCAATGGATACCAACTTGACCTGACTATGTACTCAGGAGACCTGAATGGCAAATGAATGCAAGGTAATGTCGGGTGCTTGGGGGTACCTCAGAGCACGCCGCAAGGCACCCGACGCCGCTGCTGTGGCCGGAAAGGCACGGTTGGCGGGGGAAACCCTGCCACCGTGCCGCTATCGCCCCCGGACTCAGGGCTTGATCGCCGACTTCGCCGTCACCCGGCCATAGACCGCCAGCAAGCCACCCAGCGCGCCGGCGATGTTGACGATCGCATCGACGATCTCAGAGCGATCGCCGGATGCAATATCCACACCCGTAAAGTGCAAAGCCGAAGCGAGGATCGCAACGACCGCGCCCCAGATGGTCTTCGAGCTGTACCAGTTTTTCAAATCAGGCATCGTCCTTCTCCTTCGGTTGAAATGTCACATCTGAAAGATCGCCCGCGCAGGCAGTCCCAGCGGCACGCGCTCGCCAAGCTGACGGATCGTCACCGCAAGGCTCGTCTGCCGCTCGCCGAAATCGAGCACCTCGTCGGCGAGCGGATAGGTCCATTCCGGCGTCTGGACCTCCACGGCCCGGATCACAACGTCGGCGCCGCCAAGCACCTCGACCCGGTAACGTTCGAAGGGTTCGTCGAGCGGAATATCGGCGCCGGTCAAGCTGTCGGCATTGTCGCGTCCGCGCCTTGTCCAGGAGATCAGCGCATCGCCGGCATCCGTACGCCGGCAGCGCAGGTGAACCGGGGCGAGCGGCGTCTCTGCGCGCAAGCCGCCCGCAAACACGAACGGCCCCGCCATCGCAAGCGAACCGGCCGCCTCGGCGATCCAGTTGAGCGACAGGCCGGCCTCGTCGCTACGCAGCCCGAGCGGCTTGACCGCGTCGTCAAGCAGCACGACCGCTGCCCCCTCGGGACTGCCCGAGACCATCGCATCCTCGGTGCCCGCAAGCGCGCGCAGCAAACCGCCGAGCAGCCAGCGGCCTGCCGCGATCTCTTCGGCCTGCAGGAAGGACAGGATCTCCCAGACGCCACCCACTGAGCGCACGGCCAGCCGATTGGCGCCGTTCAGCACCGCTATCTCGGTCGCCGAGGACAGTTCGCCATAAGCGAGATCGACGATCAGCGCCTGGGACCAGTCAAAGCGGCCGGTAACACCCGGTGCCAATGCGGAGGCAAGCATCCCCATCGTTGCCGGACGGTCGAGCACCACCCTGCCCCGATATCCCTCCGTCGTCGCCGATGACGACAGGCCGACGGTGCGCCACGGCTTGGCGAAGACCGCGCCGCGCGCGAAGCTCGCCGCCGCCTCGCCGTCGAAGCGCGGCAGATCCATCAGATGGACGACCGGCTTGAACAGGTTCGAGGCGGTGCCGTCGCCATTGCGACCGTCGGTCAAGGCAGGCGGAGCGCCGCCGGAGGATGGCGCAAACGCCCGCGCCTCGATGCGGCGGGCATCACCATCCTCGATGCGCGAGACCAGGAAGCGGCCATCGGGACCATCATTGAGCGAGACGACATCGCCAGGCTGCACATCCAGCCGGCTCGGCGCCAGCGAGAAGCGCAGCGAGCGGCGGGCGATTCTGACGTCGCGCAGCAGCGCCTCGGCCGCATCAAGCGCCGTTTCCTCGGCAAGCACGGCCGGCAAATCCTGCTTGATCAGCCGGCTCGTCGCCTGCCCGGCGCGGTGCGAGCGGGCGCTTGCCTGCTCGTAATCGAGATCGGGATTGTAGAAGGTCAACACCGCCTCGGCGGCGAAATCGCTGTCATGGCCACGGGTCTCCTGCCAGAGCGGTTCATTCTCGCTGTCGACGAGCGTTTCGATCCGCATCGCAGGCAAGCTGGCGCGTGTGCGGGAGCGGAAGCGCAGGAGGCCGGCATCCTCGAAGGCATCGATCTGGAACGCCTGCAGCAGCGGCTCGATCAGGTCGCGGGCCGAGCCGAGTTCTCCCTTGACGTAACCGATCAGGTCGCCGCTCACCTCGGAGACGTCGAAATCAACAAAGCCGTGGTCGCGCAGCACCGTCGCCACGATATCGGCCAGGGTGCCGGCGCCAAGCCGACCATTCAGCCAGTGGCCTGTGCGCCAATTGCCGCCGTCGGACCAGATATCCGTTGCCAGCGGGAAGGCCGGAAACGGCCGCGCATCCCAGCACCAGACGAAGAGATGCGAGGGATCGACCATGCCATCAGGCGCACCATCGCCAGCCCACCAGAGACGGTGCGCTTCGAGAAAACGGCGCTGCATGCTGTCCGAGCGCATGCCGGTCGAGAAATACGGCGCCCCGCTTTCCACCGACTTCGGATCGGCGAAGACATTGGGCTGGTTGGCGCCCTTGTCGACGGCGCCGCAGCCGAGTTCGGTGAACCAGACCGGCTTGCTCGACGGCACCCATGCCGTCGGCGCCGCGCGCTCGGCGCCGCCGATGCGCTCGTGATGCGGATTGGCCCACCATGCGGCGATATCCTTGTAGCGAAACACCCAGGGCTTGCCGGCGAGACCATCGGTGATCGGGCTGCGCTGCCGGGCTTTGCGGGCATCGTCATCCGCGTAGTACCAATCGAAGCCCTCGCCGGAGCTGATCGCCGCCGTGAGCGCATTTCGATCGTCGGCAAGCCGGAAGCCATCGGGGTTGGCGCTGGCCATATCGTCGTCACGCCAGTCGGCGAGCGGCGTGTAATTATCGATTCCGACGGCATCGATATCGGGCGAGGCCCAGAGCGGATCGAGATGGAAGTAGACATCGCCGCTGCCATCGGCCGGGTGATAGCCGAAATACTCGCTCCAATCGGCGCCATAGGTGATCTTCGCCGCCGGCAGCAGCGCCTTTACGTCCCCCGCCAGCCGCACCAGCGCCTCGACGAAGGGAAAGGCATCGCCGCCATCACGCAGCTGCGTCAGGCCGCGCAGTTCGGAGCCGATGAGGAAGCCATCGACCCCGCCGGCCAGACGCGCCAGTTGCGCATAGTGCAGGACGAAGCGCCGGTAGCTTTCCTCGCCGCCGAGATAGGTCACGTGGCCGTTCGCGATCGTGAAATCGCCCGCCTGCGCATTGCCGGCAAAGGCCTGCACCTGCCCGCGCGCGATAGCCGTCCGATCGGCGCTGGCAGGCCGCCCCGGTGCAGGATCGCAGGTGATGCGGCCGCGCCAGGGATAGGACGCCTGTCGCGCGCCGCCATAGGGATCGGCAAGCGCGTTATCGGCGGGAATGTCCATCATCACGAAGGGATAGAGATAGACCTTGAGACCCCGCGCCTTGAGATCGGCGATCGCCGACAGCACGCTGGCATCATCGGGCGTTCCGCCATAGGCCGGGCCGCCATTGCTGCGGCTGACGAGATGCGCCGCGCCGCGCCCGATGCCGGAGACCGACCACGGCCTGCTTTCCTCCGCGCGGCTCGCCACCTCGACGCCCGGCACCACGCGGCATTGGCCGGCGCGCAGATCGGTGCCGAACCAGGAGACGACGAGCGCCACGCGCTCGAGATTGGGGCAGAGCGCCATCAGCTCGTCGATCGAGATATCCCAATCGCTCGTGCCGCGCAGGCTGTTGCGGTTGAGAATGTGGGCGCTGCCGGCGCCGATACTTTCCGAGACCTGCGCCAGCTGATAGCCATGCTCGGTGGCGCCGGGGATGATGCAGACGGCCCTGATCTCACTCTCGAGCTCACCGACCGATCTTACGACCTCGAACTGCAGCAGCGGAATGCGGTTTCCATAGGCATCGAGCGGCAGCCGCTCGAAGACGACATAGGCAAGTCCGCGATAGGCCGGCGCATTGCCGGCCCCCTGCTTGGCCTCGATCAGCGGGTCCGGCAGTTGCGCCTCGTCGCCGCGATAGACGCGCATCTCGATCCTCGTCAGATCCAGTTCCTTGCCATCGGCCCAGACACGCCTGACATGCCCGATCGGCCCTTCCGCGAGGCCTACCGCGAGATTGGCGAAGTAGCGGAAGCTCTCGACACGGGTGCCGCCGGTGGCCTTGCCGCCTTGCCGCTCGCTGGTCACCTCCTCCTCGAAGCGCGTGGCCCAGATCAGCGTGCCGCCGACGCGCACACTGCCATAGACGCGGTTGATCGCCGTGCCCTCGTCGGCGCCGGGAATGCGGGCGCTCGACAGATGCGCGCCGCGCACGGTGGAGTGCCCGTTGATCAGCGCATGGTCGACGACACTTCCGGCAAGCGCGCCGGCCGCGCGGCCAATGATGGCGCCGACAGGACCGAAGACGCCGCCGAGTGCCGCGCCTGCGGCCTGAAAGAGGAGCGTTGCCATCTATCTCTCCGGAAAACGAAAGACGTCCGATATGCGCCGACGCCAGCTCGGCACCAGCGGCGAGGTCACCACCGCCGCCTGCTCGTAGGCATGGATGAACTGACGCTCGCCAGAGAGGATACCGGCGTGCTTGGCGGCGAGCTGCGGGCGCCAGCGAAACAGAATCACGTCGCCGGGCCTCGCCTCGACAAGCGGCAGTGGCGGGCCGAAATGCCGGAGTGCGGCCTCCATCAACCGATCCCCGCCGCCGCGCTCGGCCCAATCGGGCGCATAGGGCGGCGGGCGCTCCGGCTCGGTTCCATAAAGCTCACGCCAGATACCCCGGATCAACCCGAGACAATCGCAGCCGACGCCCTTGAGCGAAGCCTGATGCCTGTAGGGCGTGCCGATCCAGCCTTCGGCCAGCCGCAGCACTTCGCTTGCTATATCTGTCATTTGAACAGCGCGCTCCCGTCGTGAAGGGTCTCACCATCGGCATAGGTGTAAGCGAAATCGGTGCCGGGGATGTGCGGGAAACCGCGGAAATTCAGGTGGTTGGCGAATTTCGTTCGGCAGGTGGAGAAGGCCTTGTCGCAGCCCGCCGTCAGCGCGACGCGATCGCCCGCACTTGGCGTGGCCTCGAGCGGCAGCCAGAGGGTCACCTCCAGCAGACCGTCCTTCACCGCATGCGTCTCGATCTCCAGCCGCTGGCCCTGATTGTCGCCATCGAGAAAACCGAGCACGCCGAAACGGAAGAAGCCGTCGGGCACGGCCCTGATACCCGAGAGCACAAGCCGGCTGGCATCCGCCACCGAGACCACCACGCCTTCGGCGCGCATCGCGGGTGCCGAGAGATCGACGCCGCATCTGCTATCGCCAAGCGTCGCGTCGCAGCGCCGGCCATAGACGCGACCCTGCGGCTCGCCGAGGCGGCTGGCGAAGCTGCGCAACTCCGCCTGGAACTGGCCGGCATCGCGCGTGACATCGCCGATCTCCTGCACCTTCAAAAGCATGTGCTGCTCGGGGTCCGCCCAGTTGACGAGATGGACCTCGACGCGGGCGCCGTCATAGCGGCCACGCGTCAGATCTTCCTCGGTGATCGCCGCGCTGGAGAAGCCACCGGCGACATCGCTGGTGGCGGCAGGCAATCCCGCTTCCTCTTCAGCGGCACTGGCGGAAAAGCCGCTCGCCGCCAGGAAGGTGGTACCCGCGAACGCCAGGTCGTGATCGTGTTCGGTAAACCCAAGCACGACGCCATCGCGGCGCGTCACCCGCCAGGCGTGGCAGAGCGTCGTGGCGTCAACGGCAAGATGCGCGGCGAGCGCGTCCGGAATATGCCTCATGGCATGATCTCCATCAGCGGAATGGTGGGAATGCGCCCGGCATTGAAGGCCGAGAGGTTGACGTCGATGCGCCCGGTCGCAAAGCGCACCGGCACGTCGAACAGGAACCCCGCCGTCACCGACGCACCCTCCGGCGGAACGGCATCGGTCGCGAAGGTGACGATGCCGGTTACGGGATCGCACACGAAGGCGGACGACGGCTGCGGCACGCCATCCACCGCGACGACCACCGAGCCCTCGACGGGCTTCGCAATCCGGCGCGTGCTGCTGGCCCCGGCATCGCCATAGGTCTTGGCGAGCGGGAACGCGACAGTCACGCCATCGCCGATGCCGATCGGCTGGTCGCCCGATCCGATCTCGGCGCCGGGCCGTGTCGAGGTGAAGTCGATCGGATCGCGAAAGCGGAAGCCATAAAGCTCACCACTGCGGGCCTCGAAGAATTCCAGCACCTCATAGAGATCCGCCACCGAACGCAGGCCGGAGCCCGCATCATAGCTGCGGCGCGCATCGCGCCAGCGGCTGTTGCGGCTTTCGCGGCCATTGGAGAGATTGACGATATCGGTGCGCCTGATAGGCCCGCCGCTCGTCGACAGCGACAGGCGCAGCGGAAAGCGCACCTCGTGGAAACCCGGTGTCATTACTCTAGCCTCACAGGTTGCGCTGGCCGCGCATCGCGGTGCGCGCCAGCATCGAGGAAATCTGCGCCTCGCTCTTTCGGAAGCTCTCGGCATCCGTCGCGGTGACATTGAAGACGATCTGCGGCTGCGAGCCCGCCCCTGAAGCGGCGACGCCGAGCGAACCGTCGGCACCGCGCCGCAAGGGCAGGATCGCCTCGCTGCCCGCCTCGCCCATCAGCCCCATGTCGCCGCCAAGCGGAAAATAGGTGGGCTGCGAGACGACACCTCCATCGGCGAAAGGCAGCAGCTTGCCGGCGCCGCCGAGGAGGCTGGAGGCGGCGCCCGAGAGCATCGTCTCCAGCGGCTTCAATCCAGCCTGCAGCGCGATATCCGTCATCCGGTTGGCCAGCCCACGCAGCACGTCATCGAGCCCCTTGCCGCCCGAGACCGCGCTGCGCAGCGCGCCTGAGAGCGCCGAGCCGAAGGAGCGCGAGCGGCCCTCCAGATCGTCGAGCGTACGCCGCAACGTCGCCGCTTCGTCGGTCATGGCGGAGAGGTCGGTCTGGTTATCGGTCATGGTCGTTCCTCGTGTCGGATGGTGACCGGCGATCCGGAAAACGGGCCATCAGCCCATCGAGATCGGCGCGGGAGACGGCCGCGCGCGGCGGCGAAAGCCCGCCGGCGGCTGCGTGAAACTCCACGGGCGTCATCGCCCAGAAGGATTGCGGGGGAAGCCGCAGCAGGCAGAGACCGACATGCAGAACCCGCGCCCAGGGGAAAGGCGTGGGCCCCGCATTGTCCGTCGTCTTGATACCCGCTGCGGCTACAGGGGGCGCGCGGAGGCGTCCACGCCATCCCCCGAAAACGTCGCCGTCAGCAAATCGCCGACGATCACGGCATAGCCACCGATGCCGCCCTCGATATCGGCCTCCGCCACATCCTCGTCGGAATAGAGATTGCCGCCGCCGCGCAGGCCGGCGCCGATGATGCGGATCATGTCCGCCGCCTTCAGCCGGCCGCCGGAGAAACGTTCCGCCAGCCCATTCAGGCTATCGACCGAAAACGCCGTCTCGAGCTCGGCCAGAGCTCCCAGCGTCAAGCAGAGAACCCGCCGCTCGCCGTCAATCTCGGCCTCGATCTCGCCACGCCTGCGATTGGCCCTTCGTCCTTCCGCTTGTCCCACTGCCGTGCGGGCCGCCATCACAGCGCCTCGAAGGTGATCGCGCCGGCCGATTCCAGCGCCAGCTCGAACATCACCTCGCCATTGTACTGGCCCGAATATTCGAGCGCGCTCGCCTGGAACGGCCCGGTGACGCTGCCGAAATCCGGCACGACAATCTGCCAGCTCAGGATCGAGCCATTGAAGAAGGCTTTGCGCACCAGCTGGTCGGAGGCCGCGTCCTTGAAGATGCCTGCCCCCGAAACCGAAGCCCGCTGCACGCCGGCGCCGCCCAAGAGCTCGCGCCAGCGCCCGGCGCTTTCGGCATCGGTCACATCCACCGTCTCCGCATTGAAAGCCAGCCGCTTGGAGCGCAGCCCTGCCACCGTTTCATAATCCGTGCCGTTGAAAACCCTCAACAGCAGATCCTTGCCCTTCTGCGCCACCATGGCCTCATCCCTTCCGTGAAAAAAGGCGCCCCGATGGCACGCCCGTGATGTCATCGACTTGTCACTTTCAACCTGCCGGCGAAGATGCTACGACCGCTTCGATCCCTTCCCCTCGCCGAAATCACACCATGCCCGGGCCTTTTCCCCTGCGTTCGACACAGTTGATTGCCGTGCTCACCGTGACGCAGCTCATAGGCTGGGGCACGACATTCGACATGCTCGGCGTCATGGGTCGGGTGATCGCGCCCGATCTTAGGCTGGCGAACGAGATCGTCTTCGGCGGCCTGACCGTGATGATGGTCGTGCTTGCGCTTCTCGGCCCGACGATCGGCCGGCTATTGCAGCGACACGGCGCCGTGCCCGTGCTTGCCGCCTCATCCGTCACCTTCGCCGCCGGCCTTCTCATGCTGGCCGCGACAGACGGCATCGTGCTCTACACGATCTCCTGGATCGTCATCGGCATCGGCGGCGCGCTCGGCCTGACGACGCCGACCTATACCGCCGTTGTCGAGCGCGAGGGCTTAAACGCCAAGCGCGTGATCGCCATCCTGATGCTGTTCACCGGGCTCTCCAGCGCGCTGTTCTGGCCGATCCTCAGCCTGCTCGATGCCCAGTTCGGCTGGCGGATCACCTTCGTCATCTGCGCGGCGCTACAGTTGTGCGTCTGCCTGCCGCTCTATCTCTTCGGCCTGCCGCGTCCGGCCGCCACGCAAGAGGGATCCGCCGAAATGCATGCGGCGCCGGTCGATCTTTCTCCCGATGATCGGCGCAAGGCCTTCCTGCTGCTTGCGGCCGCAACGACGCTATCAAGCTTCGTCACCTTCGGCCTGGCGCCATCGCTGCTGGAGGTCCTACGCCAATACGGCGCCTCGCCGGTGCTTGCGCTGCAGCTCGGCTCGGCGCGTGGGGTCATCGGCATAACGGCGCGCGGCATGGACATGCTGCTCGGCAAGCGCGGCAACCCCATCGTCAGCGCCATCGCCGGGATAGGGCTGATGGTGGCGAGCTTCGGATTGATCCTCATCGTCGCGCCCTCGACATCGCTGCTCGTCGGCTTCATCGTGATCTACAGCTTCGGCGCCGGCGTCATGGCGGTTGCCCGCGCGCTGCTGCCGCTGGCGCTGTTTTCGCCGCGCGAATACGGCCTGCAGGCCGCACGCCTCTCGCTGCCGCAAAACATCGCGAACGCCGCCGCCCCCATCATCTTCACCGCCATCCTCGACCGCGCCGGCGCCGGCATGGTGATGGCCCTTTGCTGCACGCTCGCAGCACTCGCCTTCGGCCTCGTGCTGATGCTGGCAAGCCTCATCCGCCGCGCGAAGCCGGTTGCTCAGGTCGCCTGAGCCAGCGAGTACGTCGCAAACTCAGCTAGTGACAGCCTCCGTCACTGCCCTGAATCGGATCTCGGCGACATGCAGCCTTGTCTTCTGTTCGCGTCGAGTGCGTGTCGAAAGATGTAGCAGGCCGACAAGGTGGTGCGTTTCCAGCAACAGCGGCGCGTCGTGCAGCAGCATGCGCAGGCGCTCGGCGATCGTCGCGGCCTCTTTCCGGCCGCCGGCGTCGGTCCAGATCTCGAGCGTCAGCAGATGCTCGGCGCCGGTTTCGGTCACCGTCGAATAGTCGTTGCTTGCGATGTCGGCGACGATGACGGCGGGGAGTTTTCGGCCGGAGACCAGGCGGTCGCGCAGGCCTTCGGGGCCGATCATGGTCGACAGGTCCGCATCGTCGGCGAGGCGCGCCTGGATCGCCGTCAGCAATTGGTTGGCGGCGCTCATTGGGCTTCCTCCTCGCACAGGCAGACGAGATAGTTGCCGCGCTCATCCGGGTCGCGCCAGACGCGGATCGCAAAGATGCGCGCGCCCTTGCGCAGCCGCATGCCGGCTTGGATATCGTGGCGAAAGCGCAGCCAGATGCGGTGGGTCAGCGTGAAGACATCGGCGCCCGCCTGTTCCTCGCGCAGTTCGCTGACCGGTTCGATACGGGCCCAGAATGAGGCGATTTCGGTGAAGGATACTGTGGCGCCGCCCTGCCCGTCCGGCATCTCCACCGGCGCTTCCAGCGCCAGCCGCGCGGTCATCTGACCGGGGTCGAAGAAGACCGAGCGCATCAGAGCCTCCTAATCATGAAGGGCGCGATCAGGCGATCGTAACCCGAGGGAATATCGGCCGGATGGTCGTCGACCGCGACCGTGCCCCGGAACGCGAACATCTGCGCGACATGCATCAGCATCGCCCGCTTCAGCGTATCCGGCACCTCGGCGCCGCTCTCGCCGAAGCCGACGGTGAAGTCGATCTCGATGCCGTTGATGGGCTGGCTAGCGCTAATGGCTCGGCCGAGCAAGAGGCGCGCCGGGCGGGCGTGGCCGTCGAGGATGTGGCCGGTCAGCGGGAGATGACACTCTTCGCCCGAGGCGTCGTAAAGCGTCAGGCTTTCAATGACTTGGACGGGGCCTCTCGCGATTTGAATCACGCCGTCTTCAGGAATTGAATCAAGATAGAGACGCCAGGTCTGGGTGATGAGGCTGAGGCCGGTGGTGCGCTCGAGATGTTCGCGGGCGGTGCGTATAAGGGAGATAAGCAGCGTGTCCTCGTTTGTGTCGTCGAGGCGGAGGTGGGATTTGGTCTCGGCGAGGGTGATGGGTTCGGATGCGGGTGGGGTGATGAGGGCGTAGGTCATTGTGGGTTCCTGGTGATGTGGGTGTGGTGGGTGTGCCGGGTGGGTGCCTTTGAGAGGCTGGAGCAAGTGGCCCCTCATCCGCCTGCCGGCACCTTCTCCCCGCTGGGGAGAAGAGACTCTGGGTTGGCCGCTCGCGCCTACCTCCCTTTGCCCCAACGGGGAGAAGGTGGCCCGAAGGGTCGGATGAGGGGGCTCCGGGCGCGACGCAAGCTACGTTCTGGGCCATGCTACACCAGCCGCATTCAAAGCCGCGCGGCACAACCCGAGCCACACCCCCCTCACCGCACTCAACTCACCGCAAACTTCACCAGCTTGATCGCCTCGAAGTTCTGCACCCCGCCGCCGACCCGTTTCGTCGTGTAAAACAGCACATACGGCTTGGCCGAATAGGGATCGCGCAGCACCCGCACCCCCGTGCGATCAACCACCAGATAGCCCGCGCGGAAATCGCCGAAGGCGATGGCCATCGCATTGGCGGCGATGTCGGGCATGTCCTCCGCCTCGACGACGGGGAAGCCGACCAGCGAGGCGGCTTCGCCTGCCGTTGCCGGCGGCTGCCAGAGATAGCGGCCTTCGGCGTCCTTCAGCTTGCGCACCTCGGCCTGGGTCTTGCGGTTCATCACGAAGTTGGCGTTCTGGCGGTGACCCGATTTCAGCGAATAGATCGTGTCGATCAGCGTGTCGGAAGCGGCCGTCGCCTTGAAGCCGCCGGCGGCACCGGTGGCGATGTAGCCGAGATTGCCCCAGCTCCAGGCGCTGTCGGCGACTGCGGTGTAGGCGAGCAGCCCCTTCGGCTTGTTGATGCCGTCGCCGGCGACGAAGGCGGCGCCTTCCTGTTCGGCGAAGACGGTATCGACCTCGCTTGAGATCCAGGCCTCGATGTCGACGGCGGCATCGTCGAGCAGCGCCTGGGTGGCGGCCGGCATGGCGTAGAGTTCCATGGTGGGGAAGGAGAGCTCGGCAAGCTGGGCGCCATTGGTCTGCGGCCGCGCCGCCGTCTCGGCCACCCAGCCGGACGCCATGCCGGAGATCGCGAAGGGCTTCTTCAGCACAGCACCGGAGACCTGGCGCACCGTCGCGATCGAGCGGATCGGCGACACGACGGAGAGACGGCGGCCGATGGCGGTGTCGGTCTCGTCGGGCACGAGGTAGCCGCCATCGGCGCCGGAGCCTGCAGACATCGCCTTGGCCTCGATCTCGCGCAGGCCGGCTTCGTCGCCGCGGCGGATATACTGCTCGAAGGCGGCTTTGTGCTCGGTCGTCTCGGCGCCCACAGATGCGGTGCGGCCGAGCGGCGGGCGGGCCCTTTTCAGCGCCAGCTGGTCGAGCACCTTCTTCTGCTCGTCCATGGCGCGGCTGATGCGGTCCATCTTGTCGCGGGTGACGACATCGGATGTCAGCTTCTGCTCGATCTCGCCGAGCCTGGCGTCGTTGGTTTCCTTGAAGGCCTCGAAGGCTTCCATGAACTCGTCGAAGGCGGCGGTCATTTCCGGCGCGGCCTTGATTTCGGGGGCAGTTTTCTCGGCAATCTGCGTGTTGGTCATTGCGGGATCATCCTTTGTGAAGGTCTACTTGAAGGTGTCTTGCAGCATCATCCGGGCGGCCCGGCGCATGGCGCGGACGAGCTCGGTCTCCTTGTCGCGGAACCACCGCGCATTCTTGATGTTCTGCACGCGGGCGGACGGCAGCATGGGGAAGGTCACCACGGAGATTTCCCAGAGGTCGGCCTCGAGGATGCGGCGCACGCCGGATTTGGCGTCGGTCTTGGCGCGGACGGTGCGAAAGCCGATCGACAGGCCATCCAGCGCGCCGTTCTTCAAAAGCTGGTGCACCTCGCGGGCGCGGCTGACGCCATCGGCGAGCACGCCCTCGACATAGAGCCCACGGCTATCCTCGCGGATCGTCTTCCAGGCGCCGATCGGCTCGGCCGGATCATGCTGGAAGAGCATGCGCACGCCCTCCGCGCCGCGCGTCTTCAGCGACCGCAGAAAGGCCCCGCGCTCGATCGCGTCCTTGCCGAGATCGACCTCGCCGAAGACGCTGGCATAGCCGGAAAAGGTGCCGTCGCGACTGAGGCCACGCAGCTCCAGATTGGCGAACTTGCGCGTATCCGCGCCGGGAATGGCCCGGGTGGATAAGCGCGTGGGGGTTCGCGCCAGCGCGCGGCTTGCGGTCATGATCATGCTCCTCGTTTCATGGTTTTGTGGCCGGTGCCTTACCGGTTACGGGCGCCGTAGCGGCCCGCGATGCGCTGGAGAATGCCGAGCCCCCACCATGCGCAGAGGCTGGAGGCGGCCGAACCCGACAGCATCACTTCGACAGCAGAGAGCTGACCGACCAGATCCAGCCGCTCGGCGATCCAGATCCCACTGGGGCCGCCGAAGACGATGCCGCAGGCAAGCCCGGTAAAAAACCGGCTCGCCGCCTCGCGCCTGCTCTTCGGCAAAAGATAGATCAGCGACACGGCGGCACCCGCCGACGCGCCCAGCGCCCTGGTCGCCCAGAGGCTGGTATCGTTGGAGAAATCGGCCATTGGTTTGGGCCTTTGTGGTGGGTGTGGGGTGCGCGTCAGGCTTTCGCCGAGTCTTTTGAATCGGTTGGCGGCGGCAGCTCATGCGCCTGTTGCGCGCAAGCGTCCAATATGGCCCGTTCTGCGCGGACGATTCAGATTTCGGTGTTAACTGTCTGAAAGATCGCCGTCTTCGTCGATCTGGAGCAGTCGCTCCTGTCGTCCGTGGTAGATCAGCAGGATCACCACCTCGTCGGGGTGGATTTCATATTCGAAAAGATAAGGCGGCGATACGAAGCATCGCACATCGCCGGGCGCTAAAGTCCGCGCGCCGGCGCCGGGAAACTCGGACAACGTCCTCGTCATTTGCTTGAGTTGTTGCGCGAACTGAACGGCAGCGTGTCTGCTGACGCGCTTCAGATAGGCCTTTTCGTGGCGGACGAAACGCATGGCTGGCGCTGCGATCCGCACCTTTTTCATGCGGCGTCATCCCGCTTGGTGTGCTCGATACGGTCTTCCGCCTCAAGCTCCGCCAGGAAATCATCCATATCCATGACGTTCCCCTGCCTCACCTCTTCCTGAGCGGCAAGCGTCTGCAGAACATCATTCCCCTCTTCCATCAGGTAATATTTCAGCGCCCGGACGATGACCCAGCTGCGGCTGCGGTCGGTGGCCTTGGCGATGGTCTCGATGTCCTTCAGCATGTCTTCTGGAATGCGCAGGGCAATCGGGTCGGAGAGAACGGGCTTGGTCATCGGCTGGCTCCTCGATTTGTAATACGGTGTATAACAAATTTCGAAGCGGGCCTCAATGTCGCCCCTCACCCAATTACGAAAGCTCAGCGCGGATTGCTACTCATCAACCCGCACTTGACCGCCCTCGACCACCACATGAAGGCCCTCAAGCTCGACAAAGCGCCAATCCTCGGCAAGCGAGCCATCAGGGAAAATCTGCAGCCGACAATCGCCAGATAGCAGCAGATCAGCCCCGCCAAAGCCATCGGCGTGAGCCGCGAGAACGACGAGTTGGTCGGTCACGTTGACGAAGGACCTTGTAGCGTCGTCGTAGCCCTTCAGCAGCGATTCCGTCCTGGCGAACTGCAGACTTCCCGACCGGGGATCGTCGTGATCTGTCTCTTGTCCCTCAGCAGCACCCAGAAAGCGATCGGATGTTCCCGTGACGATCGTGTTGTCGGAAACGATACGCCAAGGGCATTGAACATGCAGCGCGTAGGCGCCGACCGTTCCTCGGCCTGACGGATGCGGTCGAATGTCTCCGAAATGGAAGACCTTCATGTCCGCAGCGTTTCGGACAATGCTCAGCGGCAATCCAACGAGCAAGTTGAGGCAGCTTTGCAGACGTTTGCGACTGTCTTTGTCAGACATTGGTATGGCCCTGCAAAATCAGAGTTTGATGGGATTTTGGCAAACCATCGCACAGGATAAAGTTGAAATCCATCGGCATTCACAATGCAGGACTGCATTCACTCGCTGGCTTGAGCAAGGTAGTCAGAAAGTCAGCCTCAACGCCTCCCCTCAATACCCCACTGCCTGCCGCTTCTCCTCATCCGTCAGAAACGCCGCCTCGCCCACGCGTTTCCAGAGCTCGCCGCGCTCGGCCGAGAGACCCGCGACCTTGTCGAGATCCGGCTCCAGCCGCAGCCCGTCGCCATAGCCTGCCGTCGCCCAACTCGACAGCGCCGCCAGCGTGCGGGTCAGCATCGGCAGAACCGTCAAGCGATAGAAGGCGCGGTTGGCTTCCTGGTAGTTGGCGTAGGTGTTGTCGCCGGGGATGCCGAGCAGCATGGGGGGAACGCCGAAAGCGAGCGCGATGTCGCGGGCGGCGCCATTGCGGGCCTCGACAAAGTCCATGTCCTTGGGCGAAAGCCCCATGGATTTCCAGTCGAGCCCACCTTCCAAGAGCAGCGGCCGGCCGGCGCGCATCGGGCCGGAATAGCCCTCGTCGAGCTCCTGCTTCAGCCGCTCATACTGGTCCGGCGAGAGATTGCCGCCCTCCTTGGGCTGGTAGACGAGCGCGCCGGAGGGGCGCGCGGAATTATCCAGCAGCGCCTTGTTCCAGGTGGCGGCCGCATTGGAGAGATCGAGCGCCACCTGGGCGGCCGCCAGCGGCGGAAAGCCGAGATGATCGTCGAGCGGATGGAAGAGTTTCAGGTGCAGCAGGCCGAGCCCGTCGGTCTCGACGGGAAAGCGGCGGACGAGGCCGCCGGCGCGGTAGTCATAGGCCTGCGGCCAGCCGTCACGCCCCTCGACGATACCGATACGGTCGGGCCTTAGCAGATGCAGTTCGCGCAGCGCGCCTCCGATCTCGACCGGCTCGACATAGGCGTTTCCGGAGAGCAGCAGATGGCCATAGAGCGCCTCGAAGAAATCGGGGCCGCTCATGCGGGCGTTCGGCTGCCGCAGCAGATGAAGCAGCGGGTGGTCGGGCCGTTCGCGGTCCTGTTCGTAGAGCAGCAGCGGTACGCAAGCGGCAGCCTCCGAGACCATCCTGATGCAGCGATGCGCCACCGGATTGCGCATGAAGCCCTCGCGCGACAAGGCCGCGTAGGAGCGGCCGGTCCAGCTCGCCCTGCCCTCCGATGTAAGGGACAGGAAGCCGGTCGCGGCTTTGCGTTCGGGCACGGGTGTGCGGCCCGCCGCGGAGCCCCACGGCAGGAGAGATCGAAGGTTCATGATCCGGTTTCCTGATGTTTGCGACCGGCACTCGATTGGCCGGTGCTATCGTCTATAGCGGGCAATGAAGCCCGAGCCGTCTCAAAGGCGGCGGTCGCGGGCATGCCCCCGCGACCTGATGCTCAAAAATGAAGCGCGGCCGAAGCGTGTCCGGCCGCCAGCATCACAGCGCCGAGCCGATGATGTTGCAAAGCCCGGTGCGCACCACTTCCTTGGTGGTCAGCTGGCCTGCCTGGATATCGAAGACGGCATCGACGCGCACGCCGGCACCCTTCTGGCGGGCGACGACGCGCAGGGTCTGGATGCGGCCGCTGCCTGTCGTTTCCTGGAAGGCGTCCACCGAGGAGAGCTCCTTGTTCACCTTGATGCCGGAGAAGCCCTCGGCGGCGACCGCCTGGGCGAGGTTCTTCAAGACGGCCGCGGATTTCGCCTTCGGAAACTCCTGCCACGTCTTGTAGCTCAGCGCCGTCATCATCGGCACGCCCGACACCTTGAAATTCGCCTCGCAGGAAGCCGCCTCGGCCAAGCCCGCGCCCGAAAGCAGCAGAGCCGCCGTCATCACCATGATCTTCAATTTCATCTCCTGAAACGTGTGTTTTCCCAACTCAATGGGAATATCCGACTTCAGGTTGAAATAAAACCGTAAATATGCGCGCGGCGGCAACCGTTGCGTTTGTGGCGCCCGAAAGCGTCAGTTGCGAAGATCAGGCAGCGAGATCAATGCGGGTTTGGATGTAGTCGTCGATCAGTGCCCGCGCGGCCGCTTCCACGAGCCTCGAATCCTCGCACTCCGCCAGCAGGAGATCGTCGATATGCAGTATCTTGATGAACAGCGTGCCATCCTGACGCTCGACCGACGCCTGATAGCCCTTGTAGGTGATCGGCTTCATAGATCTTTCCCGTCGATCAGACAGTTACGCATCTGGTTGACACGATTGACCGGCCATCATCGCAACTGAATTCCAGTCGCAATGATTTTACAGACAGTTCTTGTTAGCAACAACCCAATTTGCAAGGCCGCCTCGTTGGCGAACCACAGGCACGAGCAGCTAAGCCCCAATCACCCCAGCGGCTGCTTCACCGCCAGATCGCTCTCGTAATCGGCCGCAATGCGCATCTCGCGGATGGGGCGGACGAGGCTGGTGGAGAGATCGTAGTTCGGATGCGCCTTGTAGGCGGCAAGGGCTGCTTCGTCGTCGAACTCGCCGTAGACGATCAGGTCAACCTCGGTGCCGAATTGGTCCGTCTTCACGTTGGTGCCGATCTCCAGCAACCGGGCGTGCGGTATGGCCGTCAGGATCGACAGGCCCTCGCGAACCTTGTCCATGTTTTCGATCGGCGCCGTGAAGAAGACGATGTGACGGATCACGCGGAACTCCTGTATGTCTGATTGGGCTCAGCCCGTAAGCCGGGCGATACCACGGCAAAGCCACTGCTTCAACCGGGTGAACCAGCTCGTCGGCCGCTCCGGCCGGATGGCGGCGAGGAAGGTCTTGCCGTAGCCCGCCAGTTTCTCGGCCCTATCGGTGCCGTTGACGATGCGGCGGGCGTTGATCCAGTCGTCATTCGTCGCGTTCAGGTGGTCGGCGAGCTTGTGCTTGGAGAAGCTGCCCTGAACCATGCCCTCGATCAAGATCGATACCGCCGGCCCCATCTCCATCGCCCGGTCTGGCTCGGCGACGAGGTCGATGCCGGTGAGCGCGCTCATCGCCTCGTAATTGCGCTTGTGGGTGAGCTGCACCAGCCCGCGGCCGAGCCAGCTCTTGCCGTCCTCGTCGGGCCGCCAATAGGGCGTCTTCACCCAGGAGAGCTTGCCGCTGGCAAAGGCATTTTCCAGGATCTCGACGGCGCGCGCATCGTTCGTCGCCAGCGTCTCGCGCACGGGCTGCATGGTGTAGGCCGTCTCGTGAAAGGCGGTCGCCAGGATATAGGCCAGCCAGCGCGCGTCGGCGTCGGCCATGCGCTCTTCCCAGAAATTAAGTATAGCCGTCATGCCCTCGACCTGCGGGGCCGAAAGCGTGCCCTTGAACAGCGCCTCGAGCACCGTGTCGAAGAAAAAACGCCTGTCGATGTGGATAACCATAGCGTGTAATCCTAAAAGCTGATGAGGACTTGATGTCCTTAATCGATTAAATTTATTTTAATCGTTTAAAGCGTTTAAGGCCCTGATTTACAGACCGTTTGGCGCATGGCAGTGATGATCCATCATTCAATTCGTCTTCGGAGGACCGCATGACGCAGCCCGTTCACAGCAATCAGCCGATCATTCCCCAACACGTGACGGACCAACTCGAAAGCGAGTGGCGTCAGGTTCGCCCCGTGCCGCAGGCGCAACGCCCGGCGACGCAGCAACAGCAGCGTTAAGCGCAAGTGCCTGGGGGTGTCAAACACCCCCATTTTCATGCAGCGTCAGGAAGGGAATGACGCGCATTCCCGGGATCCTAGATACCCCGCACACGCGGCTCCCCGCCACCCTCAAGCATCAAAGCCGTCAGCGCCCAGACCAGAGCATCCAGCCGGTCGGGCGAGCGGCCCTGGGACAAACCGTCCGGGCCGAAATCACACATCTGATCTTCCAGCGCCATGAAGCGCCCGGCATGGGCGACGCGCCCCTGCTCGTAGAGTGCGGCCACCGGTTCGGCGCGCAGGAATTTGCCGCGCGTGGCGCGCACCGTCGTCACCGGCAGCGTCTCGTCGATGCTTTTCAGCATCGCCGTCACCATATCGCCGCCCTGGTTGATCTCGGCCACCACACGATCGGCGGCGAAGCGGCGATAGGCTTTCGCCACCGCACCGGCCCAGCCCGCCGGGCTTGCGCCCTCCACCGAGCAATCGGCCAGCACCACCGCACGGCCACTCGCATCCAGGCCGGCCACGACAATGCCGCAACAAGACGTCGGCCCCGCCGCCGCCGGCGGATCGACGGCCACGACGATGCGGCGGAGATCGCCGGTAAGGCGGATTGTCACGGCATCGAACATCTCGCGGCGCCAGAGCGCATCCTCGCGATCCTCGATCAGCTCGCCCTCCAGCTCCTGCCGCCCCAGCCGCGTGCCGCCATAGCGGTTGGCCAGCGCGTCGATGAAGCCGGGCGCCAGGTTGTGGGCATTGGCGCGGGTGCTGATGCGCGTCGTCAGCGTCGTCGGGTCCGATATCAGCGCCTTCAAAAGCGGCACCGGGCGCGGCGTCGTCGTCACCAGTTGGCGCGGCGCTGGACCCAGTCTCAGGCCGAACTGCAGCATGTCCCAGGTTTCCTGCCCATGCTTCCATTTGGCAAGTTCGTCGCTCCAGGCAAAATGAAACTGCGGACCGCGCAGGCTCTCGGGATCTTCCGAAGAGAATATCTGCGCCACCGCGCCATTCGGCCAGACCAGCCGGCGACGGGAAATCTCGAATTCGGGACGGCGGCTGCGCGCGATCCGCATGATCCCCGAGATGCCGTCGATCATCACCTCGCGGGCATCGCCCAGCGTTTCGGCAATCAGCGCGATGCGCAGATCCGAGGAGCGTCCGGCGCTCGCAATCGCATGCACCCATTCGGCACCCGCCCGCGTCTTGCCCGAGCCGCGCCCGCCCATGATCAGCCATGTGCGCCAGTCTCCCGGCGGCGGCTGCTGTTCGTCGCGGCCGGTGAAGGCCCAGAGATTGCCAAGCGAAGGCCAGAGCCTCAGCCGTTCCGCGAGGTCCTCGGCGGGAAGGTCGAGCATGTCGGCCAGCGAGAGTTCGGGCTCGCCGGTATCGGCAACGGCGCCAGCTTCAGCATCGGCGCCAGCATGGACACCGGCGTTGACGCTGGCATCAGTGCCAGCATGGACATTGGCGTTGGCGGACCGGGGCACACTGCTCGCCACAGCGCCAACCACCGGCGCCTCACCGGAAACAGCCGCTGCCACCGTCCCGTTATCCGGTTGCGACATCGTCCCGATCAACGCGGCGGCGGGCCTGCCGGCACCCAGGATCACCGCGCGGTCATCAGCCCGTTTCGCCACGATCGCATCCATTTTATGACTGTAGTCCAGCAAGGCGCCAGCGACCTTGCCCGTATTGGCGTCCGCGATGCGCCGCTCAACCCGGTTCGGCTTCACGGCTGGCGAGGGCTGGTCCATCGTCAGTGATGGGGGGAGCGCCGTCGCGCTGCCATTCGGCCAGCAATTGTCGGGCGCGGGCTTCGGCGCGCTCTTCGATGCGTGCGAGGAATTTCGCTTTGACATGGTCGAGCCCCCTCGCCGCTTCGCTTTCCTCGGCCGCCTGCTCGCGGTCGCGGGCGAACTGGCGCTGCAGCTGGTCGATCTTCTCCAGCGTGCGGACGATCAGCGACATGGCATCGGTCGCGGCCTTGAGGTCCGCGCGGGCCAGCTTGGCGGCAGCATCGTCGCCACCGCTGGAGGCCGCCTGCTCGGCAGCCCTTCGCAGATCGCGAAAGGCCGAAAACTGCTCGCGCATCTCGGCCGTCATCTCGTTCAAGAGCACCCGCAGCTCCTCAGCCGGCGATGCTGCGGACTTGGTCTCGAGCATACAGGCCTCAGCCACCGCCCTTGCCCTGTCCGCGTCCACCGCCTGTGCGGGATCGTTGTCATAAGCATGGTGAGCCGGCCAGAGGCCAAACAGCTCCGGCGCGAAATCGTCGATATCGGTCATGGGGACATCCCGTGGCAACAGGCGTTGCGTGGAGAAGCGGCGGTGCCGGCGGCAATGATCGATCAGCCAGGAGACCGTGCCCCTCGCCGCGTCCTGCCCGCAACTTTCCGACTATGCCATAACCCTATCAAAGCACCGTTACGCCGTCAAGGATTATTTTCCTATTATCGGAAAATCCTCCTGCAACGCCGCGTCGAATTGCAATTTATCTATGTATAATCTATTGATAAATATAGGTTTTCTCACCTTTCTCTTGGCTATTTCAATGAATCCTCAAGAAAGCCACGGCTAGAACGGATCGCAGCAAAGGGCGATCGACATGCAGGCCATCCAGATACGACTAGCGGAGATCATCGAGGCGTTGAGCAAGGCGCTCGACCTCACGGAGGGCCAGCCGCCCGGCCATTGCATCCGCGCCTGCTATATCGGCACCCATATCGGCCGCGAGATCGGCATGGCGGATGACGCGCTGCAGGAGCTTTACTACACGCTGCTCCTCAAGGATCTCGGCTGCAGCAGCAATGCGGCGCGGATCTGCGAGCTCTACATGGCCGACGATCTCTCCTTCAAACGGGACTTCAAGTTGGTCGACGGCAGCCTCAGCCAGGTGCTGCGCTTCGTGCTTTCGCATACCGGCATGCAGGCCGGCCTTGCCGAGCGCTTTCGCGGGATCGTCAATATCCTGCAGAACGGCGGGCGCATCGCCACTGACCTGATCCAGACCCGCTGCCAGCGCGGCGCCGAGATCGCCAGGCAGATGCGCTTCTCGGAGGGCGTGGCCGATGGCGTGCTCAGCCTCGACGAACACTGGAACGGCGGCGGCAAGCCGCTTGGGCTCTCGGGCGAGGAGATCCCGCTCTATTCGCGCATCGCGCTCATCTCGCAGGTGGCCGATATCTTCCAGATGAGTGCCGGGCCGCAGGCCGCCATCGCCGAGATTGAAAAGCGCGCCGGCAGCTGGTTCGACCCTTCGCTTGCCGCCGCCTTCATCCGCATCGCCGGCCGCGACACCTTCTGGCGGACGCTGCGGTCAGAAGCGCTCGAAGCCATCGTGCTCGACAGCGAGCCCGGCCAGCAGGCGATCATGGCCGATGACGATTATCTCGATGATATCGCTGCCGCTTTCGCCCGCGTCATCGATGCCAAGAGCCCCTATACGTCAGGCCATAGCGACCGCGTGGCGCTGTTTACCGATCTGATCGCCGAGGAGATGGGGATCGACGAGAAAGGCCGCCGGCTGTTGCGCCGCGCTGCCCTGCTGCACGATATCGGCAAGCTCGGCGTCAGCAACAGCGTGCTCGACAAGCCGGGCAAGCTCGACGACGAGGAATGGGGCCAGATGAAGCGCCATGCCGAATTCTCCGAAATGATCCTCTCTCATATCGGCGCCTTCTCCGACCTCGCGCGCATCGGCGGCGCCCATCACGAGCGGCTTGATGGCAAGGGCTATCCGCGCGGGCTGATGGCCGATGAGATCCCGATGGAAGTGAGGATCGTCTCGACCGCCGACGTTTTCGACGCGCTCACCGCCGACCGCCCCTATCGCGCCGCCCTGCCGATCTCCAAAGCGCTGTCGATCCTCTGGGAAGGTGCCGGCCAGGCGCATGACCCCATCTGCATCGAGGCGCTGCAGCGGGCGCTTGCGAGAACCGAGCTGGAGCAGCCGGATAGCGTGGAGCAAGAAGACCGCGCGGCTGCGTGAGTTTTTCTGATTGGCCTGACAATATTCTATTGTGCTAAAATAGAGATCATGACCCGCGAAGAGCTTGCATCCTTCGCGCTCAGCCTGCCCGAGGCGGTCGAGAGCGCGCATCACGGCACACGCGATTTTCGCGTGCGGACGAGGATTTTTCTCACCATGCCGGAGCAGGATTACTGCGTCGTCAGGCTGACGCCGGAGCAGCAGCACATGACGCTGGCGGTCTCGCCGAAGGAGACGATCGCGGTTCCCGGCGGCTGGGGCCTGCGCGGCTCGACGCGGCTGTTCTTTCAGCTGGCGAGCGACGCGCTGGTGCAGGATTTGGTGCGCCGCTCCTGGCAGAACGCCGCGCCGAAAACCCTGCAAAGACAGTTCGTTGTCATCCCATCCCCATAAGTCGATTCAGCCAGAATCCACTCAACGATTGCCCACTTCATCCGGCGTCTTCGGCGCATCGTCGCCCACCGTCAGCGGCCAGTCGACGACATAGTCCTCGTAATTGTCGACATCGATGCCCGTCTCGTCGATCGTGCGGCCGCGCGCCGAAATGCCGGCGATGTGCACGGTCTCCGGGTCGCCCGATACCAGCGGATGCCACCAGTAGAGATCCCGCCCTTCGTTCAGCAGCCGGTAGCCGCAGGTCGGCGGAAGCCAGGGGATTTCGTCGACATTCTGCTTGGTCAGCTGCACGCAATCGGGCACGAAATCCCAGCGATTGGGGTAGCTGGAACACTGACAGCTCTCGCTGTCCAGCAGCTTGCAGCGGATCGAGGTGAAGTAGATATCGCCGCTATCCCACTCCTCGAGCTTGTTGAGACAACAGAGACCGCAGCCGTCGCAGATGCTTTCCCACTCGGCATTGGTCATCTCGTTCAGCGTCTTTTGCTTCCAGAAGGGTTGCTCTTCCATCATTCCGTTCTTGCAACAGCACCCGCAAAATCGCGTGAGTGCTTTCCATTTCTCTTGTTCTTCGGTGGCAAATCAACCAAAGATTCACCCTGCGCCGGTTACCCCGGATGCGAGCGGCAGATTTGCCATAGTTCGACTTCAGTCTATCAGACGTCGAACTGACTGATCGGGCGGGAATATAAGACGTGACGGATCCGGACAATCCAGAAAAGCAGCCGCGCAAGAAACGCCACTTGCTGCTGAAGATCGATTCCTGGATCGATTCCACGATCTGGAACGCCGGTTTCCGCTCCGCCGAAATCTGGGAAGACATCACCATCTTCTTCCGCCGCTTCCGCATTCGCGGCTGGAAGCGCGTCGTCTTCGAACTCGCCGGCGAAGGCCTGACATGGGGTTCGGTCGGCGCCGTCTTGATGCTTGCCCTAGCCCAGCCCGCGTTTGAAGCTACCAAGGAAGATTGGCGCAATCGCGGCGATTATGCCGTCACCTTTCTCGACCGCTATGGCAACGTCATCGGCCATCGCGGCGTCATCCACCAGAATTCCGTGCCGATCGACGAGCTTCCCGACAGCCTGATCAAATCGGTGCTGGCGACCGAAGACCGTCGCTTTTTCAGCCACTTCGGCATCGATGTCATCGGCCTCTTCCGCGCCATCGTCACCAACGCGCAGGCCGGCGGCGTGGTCCAGGGTGGCTCGACGCTGACGCAGCAGCTCGCCAAGAACCTGTTCCTCTCCAACGAGCGCTCGATCGACCGCAAGATCACCGAGGCTTTCCTGGCGCTGTGGCTCGAGGCCAATCTATCCAAGAAGGAAATCCTCTCCACCTATCTCGACCGCGCCTATATGGGCGGCGGCACGTTCGGGGCGGCGGCGGCAGCGCAGTTCTATTTCGGCAAGAACATCACCGATGTGAATCTGGCCGAATCCGCCATGCTCGCCGGCCTCTTCAAGGCGCCGGCGAAGTACGCCCCGCACGTCAACCTGCCGGCCGCGCGCGGCCGCGCCAACGAGGTTCTCACCAACCTCGTGCAGAGCGGCATGATGACCGAGGGCCAGGTGATCGCGGCACGCCGCAGCCCGGCCACCGTCGTTGACCGCAACCAGGTGGAATCGCCCGATTTCTTCCTAGACTGGGCCTTCGACGAAACCATGCGGCTTTCGCCGCGCTTCCACCAGCATTCGCTGATCGTGCGCACCACCGTCGACATGGGCCTGCAGCATGCGGCCGAGGATTCGATGGAGACGTCGCTGCGCGAATATGGCGAGAGCTATCACGCCAAGCAGGGCGCGATGGTGATGATCGAAAACGGCGGTGCGGTGCGCGCCATGGTGGGCGGGCGCGATTACGGCGAGAGCCAGTTCAACCGCGCCACCAAGGCGCTGCGCCAGCCGGGCTCGTCCTTCAAGGTCTACACCTATTCGGTGGCCATGGAGAACGGCATGACGCCCGACAGCATCGTCGTCGACGCGCCGATCTCCTGGGGCAACTGGAGCCCGCACAATTACGAAAACCGCTATGCCGGCCGCATCACGATCGCAACCGCCGTCGCACAGTCGATCAACACCATCCCGGTCCGTCTCGCCAAGGAGAAGTTCGGCATCGCCCCGATCCGGGCCATGGCCACCAATCTCGGCGTGGAATCGCCGGTTCGAAACGACGTGACGATCCCGATCGGCACATCGGAAGTCACCGTCATGGACCAGGCGACCGCCTATGCGGTCTTCCCCGCCGGCGGCTACCAGTCGCGGCGCCACGGCATCACCCAGATCCTCGATTACGGCGGCGACGTTCTCTACGATTTCGACAAGGACGAGCCGCCGGCCAAGCGGGTGCTCTCCGAGCAGGCCGACGCCTACATGAACCAGATGCTGTCGCGCGTGCCCTATGTCGGCACCGCAAGGCGCGCAGCCCTCGACAACGGCATCCTCACGGCCGGCAAGACCGGCACAACGCAGGCCTATCGCGACGCCTGGTTCATCGGCTTCACCGGCAATTTCACCACCGCCGTCTGGTTCGGCAACGACGACTACACCTCGACCAACAAGATGACCGGCGGCACGCTGCCCGCCATGACCTTCAAGCGCCTGATGGACTACGCCCACCAGGGCATCACCCTGCGCGCCATCCCCGGCGTCACCGCTCCCCCGCCCCCCAAGACCATCGCCGCCACCAAACCCGCCGCCGGCGCCCCGCCTCCCTTGGTGCGCCCACGGATGCTCTCGGTGGAATCGACGAAATTGCTGAAGGATATCGGCGAGGAACTGAAGACCGCCGCACCGCTGGCGGCGCAGAAGGTGGCGAGCGCGGAGTGAGGGGCTCTCCCTAAGGGCGGGTCATTTGCCGCGCAGACGCGCGTCGGCTGGATTCCTGTGACGAGCACAGGAATGAGGATGGAGATTGGATACGCCTCTGAAAGCACAGACGGTTTTGTTTGCTCAGGGCGCTCCCCTAAACTCCCTCATCAAGTCAGTCTCGGGTGGGCGTCCTCATATTCCTTTAGCCTGGCGTTTGCGATGACGACGATGCGGCGCATGATGGCGCCAAGCGCGGTCATCTTGGACTTTCCAGCGTCCAGCAACC